>Ga0307517_10007255_pt1 | contig 16222 bp, 8 predicted proteins | sample 23_EM_MG_FD_194515 | JGI IMG/M metagenome (GOLD analysis project Ga0307517, IMG submission 194515) | Populus trichocarpa ectomycorrhiza microbial communities from riparian zone in the Pacific Northwest, United States - 23_EM | ecosystem: Host-associated > Plants > Roots > Unclassified | place... | reverse complement strand
AATCACAATTATATATAAAAAATGCCATTCCATAGGAATTCAAAACCCAATGATGACTATAACAGCGAAGGATAAGGAATTAGGGATGTTTGTAAACGTGTTACAGTGTTTTTAAAAAATTTAAAAATATTTCTTTATTTCTTTTTTAAAATTAATTCTTTTTATTTTCATATCGTGTTTATCTTTTTTTTACTAATATTTAAATAATTTTTAAAACATAAAAAATATTACTTTAATATATTAAAAAAAAACATTTTAAATTATAAATACTACCGTATTTCTAACCACCTCATTAATATTTTATAAAACACTTGGGACACATGCCATGTGCGGGGGGTGGGCGTGCATAGAGCATAAATGAACATCACCAAACTAATGTTCCTTATGTTAGATACAATACAACCTTTTTATTAGCGGTGTTCATAACAATCATTCGGCGAAGAATGTTTGACATTTCCAACACAATTATTAATGTTTTGTAAATTTCACCTATTTAATTTTTATTCATACACGATGGAGTTAGATATATCTTGCTAGGTTAAATATTTTATGAATATTATATATATACTTGCAAATTAAATTTATATTGCTAATTTTTATGGACTAAATTTAATTAGAACTAAGATTTATGCTTAATATATTAGCGGTGTTTATAATTATATTTTGTTAATGATAATTTTCTTATAATATTTTTTTTCTTAAGATAATATTTTTTTAAAAAGTTATTCGTAATATGAACACATTAAAATTATATGAAAATATATAAGTTATTTTTAGTACCAACATATTAAAAAGGAACACACTAGCTATCCATCCAAAATATAATAAAATAAAAACCCCAAATAGATCTTAATCATTTTTCAAACAAAGTCTTCAAAGAGAAACCCTTTTTACTATCTTAAATCTCCAAACCAATCACGAAAAACATTCAAGTTGGGGTTCTAATTTGCTTCCCCGTAGATACAGTCAGTAAGGAACTACCTGTTTTGCGGGACGTCTAATTAAAGACTGGCTATGGTATTATCCAAATGCAAATTTTGTTAATTAATTGATAATATATTTTTCATTCCATACAATCTTATAAATAAACTCATATAATTTATAATGTTTTACGCAGATTGACCATCTTATGTGATTAAACAATAAGGTCAACATGGTTGGTGAGATGTATAAATATTTTTATAGGGTCACGTACGTACTTACAATTATTGCAAATAAAAGCAAAAGGATCCATTTTTCATGGTGATAGTGCTAGTGCTGATAATGGTGCGTGCACCTCCGTTTCTTTCACTTTCAATTGCTTTCTTCAATCCTTGATCGTTTGAAAAGGTTGTTAATTTTATTTCGTTTCATCCAGAATGATCGAAATATTTCATATCAATTTAAAAAATAAAACAAAACAGAACAATTTTCATCTTATTTTCAATCTCAGTCCATTCCGAATTTTTTGGCTAAATTTCGGTTGGAACGTTCCGGTTTCATTCCACATGTTCCGTTCCGCTCTTAAAAAGTCATTAAATCAAATTGAACCTTGTTTAATTTAATTAATTAAACCACCCAAATATAAAAAGCTCTTTTTCATTACTATTTTCATTAACAATGATATTAATAATAATATTGAAAATTATTATTACTATTTTCATTAACAATGATATTAATTTTTTATAATTAAATTTATCACTAATATATATGGTTTATATTCATGTTGTTTTTTTCATGTTTATACTTTGTAGGAATTTGAGCAAAACAAGGGATGCTTTAGATTTCATTAACCTTGATAACATTGACCTAACTTTATATTTAAAATATTTATATTAAAACATTTTACTTTCATAATATTTTGATATTTTGTTTAAGTTGAATTACTTTAAGTTAAAGATCTATTTAATCTTGACTATTTAGAAATATTTTAAAATTTGAAATTATATTTGTTTGGCATTGTGTTGTATTGCATAATTTATAATTAATTTATCTTGAATTTGAATTATGTTTGTTGAATATATATGAACAGTACAACCACGAAACAGCACGTCGAAACACTTTGAAACTAAAACATTTCATTCCAATTAAAAAAATAAAATATCTACCGAAATAAAATTGAAAACCTTAGTTTGTTTGATTGCTTCTATGGTGTAAACGTGATCATTCTTATTTCCTGGAAAAAATGGTGCAAGCTCAGCCATGCCTCATGATCCATACCAGATAATAAAATTTGGATTATTATATATTCTATAAATTAGGATTGTACGTACTTGGAGAGAAGAATTAATAATCCCTTTATCAACATACATAATAATCGAAGACCAATTTCCTTTAATTTCATGATGTATATATAGTTTTATATGAAGCCATGGACGTAAAGCTCTTAATCTGGAGATTATTATTGGTTGACGTTATTTGACTCGTTCCCTGATCCTTTACACATTAATTAATTGGTGGGGATAGGTTGGCGAGCTGTCAATGAAAATGTAAGGAAGCAATGGAGATTTTGAAGGGGTTAATTATGGAAATCTCCATCGACTTATTGGTAGATTCATAAAATTCTTGATTTGAAGATGTCAAGTTGAAGCAAAAACAAAATATTGATGTGACTAAACTCGTTTAATCCGACTATGTTATGAATGATTTGATTTACTCGGTCAATTCCTAATAAAACGACATGCTTTAATAATAATAATAAATCAACTGCAATTATCTTGATTATTTAGTTTTTAGTCGGTTTTTCCATAAAACAATAATATTTATTTTTATAATTTATGCAACCCTGTATAAATTTTATTTATTTATTTTATTCAATTATTTTTGCGTGTGTCAATTTCTATTATTATTTAATTAAATACAAGATTACGTCTAATAAACAAAGTTATCAAATACAACCAGGTACATGATTCATGTTATTAGATTAAATATATTAATCTATGTTTATCTCTTAATTTTTCAAGTTTAGTCTTTAGTTATTATTAACGATTTTTTTTATTAGTACAAATAATTCTCAATTTATTTAATTGAATGTATACATAGGTTTTTTTATTTATTTATAATCAGAATTTCTTACATTAAAAGATATAATGAAAAAACCTATATATTTATTTTTTCTATAAAAAAATAATATTCAACCCGTAATGATAGCAGATATTAACAATACTCTAAAAGGCGTGGGGAAAGTACTCTAACTTTCATCACGCCTTTTATTTTCGTTGTAAATGCATTAGTGTTTCACTATGCACTGCACACTACAGTCCACAGTGAAACTCTGAGCTGTATTTGTTTTTTCATTTTTTATGTCTTTATGGGGTTTTTTTCTTTTTTGCTTTTTTCTTTGTGTTTTTTTCTTTTAATGAATTTTTTTATTTAATTTAGTTTGTTAATGTTAATTTTTTTTATTTAGTTATCAGAATTTCATGACATGTATCCCAGGTTTGACAGGTTAATCTGGTTTGACGAGTTAACTCGGATTTTTTTTTCCTTTTTTCTTTTTTAATTAATTTTTTTCATTTAGTTTAGTTTGTTAATGTTCAATTTCTTTCAATTTAATTATCAGACTTTCATGACATGTATCCCGGGCTTGACGAATTAACCTGGTTTGACGGGTTAACCCAGTTAATTCAGATTTTTTTCTTTTTCTTCATTAGTTTTTTTTCTTCCTGTTGGTTTTTTTCTTTTTAATTAATCTATTTAATTATCACACTCTTATGACACAACCTTTTAGCCAGACCCACATCCAAGGCTCTTGGGTCGGTGTTGCAGCCAAACTCACTTAAATTTGAGTCATATAAGTTTAATATTATTATTAATATATATTGTCACACCCGAACATCGCGGCGACCAATTAAAAATAATCTCTTTATGATAAAAGAACAGATATCTGACATCTTGTTCTTTTAGAGAAAAATATCTTGTTCAAGGAGTCGCCACCTAGTATTATGGTCACTAGGAACCTTAACTGGTCAACAAAGATTCTATGGTACGAGACTGGTTACGCAAAAGGGAAGATGCTATCACCTCTTAAGCGTCCTACCTATGGCAGACTGCATTGCTGGTTTTGTCTAAAATTATTAAGAATTTGTTCTCATTTTTCCCTTTTTTATTCTTCCTTTCATGTTCCTGTCTCTAGCGTCAGTGAACAATTTCTATAAATATTTCCAACTCTGGCGTTGGTAAATATCGCACAAATCCAAATATACAATACTCCTGACTCTGGCGTCAGTGAATATTTTCAGGAAAAATGAATTAGAAGAAATTTTGTATGTTTTTTTTTTTTGTTTATTCATTATTATTATTTGTCCTTTTCACATGGAAGTAAAAAAAAATAAACAGCAGTCTGCACTTATTAATTCTATATTACAAAGTGAAAATAAAATATTTAAAACCAAATCTCAAAACAATATCGAAAGCTTTCAGATTGCCAGGTCTATTTATTATATTCTCTCGAAGAGCGGGGCCCCCTTCCAGGTTTCCTACCGACCATCTACGACCCCCACCGGTGGGCTTTCGACAGATTCCATCCACATGTACGGTTGTGATGCCTTTGAGCGGGAGCATCACTATCAAAGACAGCGTCCACTAAGCAACAACCCCATTTGGCATTTGGAACCATCCCTCTGCGGGTCCTCTCTGGATTCATCATGATCAATTCTGGTGCACACCTGCGCTGTTCTTGTCCGTGACATGGTGTCCTGGGTCCACCACTCAACGTTATTCCTACTCTAGCATTGTTTTTCAACATAAAAATCATGGCCTTTCCTCGCAACATCACAAGAAACAATAATAATGTAAAAAGGAAAAAGAAAAAGAAAAAGAAAAAGAGTAACAGTAATCGAGTAATCTCAATCATAAAACACATTTTTACTACTCCAGATTCAAGAATAACAACACTGTTTTGGTTACAGTTTGATTTCTTAAATCAATAGTATGTTTCTTCTTATTTTCTTTTTTAAAATATAAAAAATTATTTTAAAATTGCCGCATATATATATATATATATATATATATATATATTTATTTATATCTCAATCCATGTTTGAAACACTAAGTAAATATTTAAGAGTGCGGTTATTTATGTTTTTTTGATATATTTTTGAAAGTATATTTCTATTAAAAATAATAATATCTATCCCGCAGCAGAGTGATAGCCGGTATAAACTGCATAAGGTGTTACTTGCAGCCCTGTTTTAGCCTCTGGGCTTCTAGCCAGTCCAGGTATAGCCATGTAAGTGATGGGCTAATTAATACATAGATAATGGATAATGGTTTGGTCCATGGCTTTCCTTGGATTCTCTACTTTCATTTTTTTATTTTATTTTTATTTCTTTTATAATTTTTTTTTCAATTTAGTCCATTAATTGCAATTTCTTATGTGTTTTGTTTTTCATTCCGGTCCTTTTTTTTCCTTCTCCTTGACACTTTTGTTGAAGTTTTATTGACTTTCAATTTTATCCTTCAAATAATTTTTTTGTTGTTTTTTTTTTCAGTTTGATCATCTTTCTTTTGATTTTTTTTTCTTTCTATTAAATCTATTTTTCAATTCAATTTAACTCTCCAATTGAAGATTTTATCCCTCTAATTAAATTTTTTTCACGCTTAATTTTTTAGATCCTTTTGTGTAATTGGTTTTTTTTATTGATTTCATCTTTTGACATTTAATTTGTTAGGGATTCAGCTTTGTACGATCTTATCCTTCTACATTAGTATTTTTTAATATTGATTTTGTGATTATCTTCAAGTTTTTTATAGGGGTTTATTCCAGTCTCATGATTTAGGTTACGAGTTTTGCATGCTTTTTTTAATATAAGTTGTCGCACCCGACATCGCGGTGGCCTTAAAAATAATCATGGAAAAGAACAGATTTCTGGCATCTTGTTCTTTGATAGGGAATGGTCTTATTGAAGGAGTCGCCACCTAGTATTATGGTCACTAGAAAACCTGACTGCTAAACAAAGATTCTATAGTACGGGGCTGGTTACGTAAAAGAGAAGATATTATCACACCTTCAATGTTCTGCTTGAGACAGACTGCATTGCTGGTTTTGTCTTGAATTGCTAAACATTTATTCGCTTATGCTATGATGATTTGTTTATAATATTTCTAACTCTAGCGTCAGTGAATATTCAATTTCGAATATTTCCAACTTTGGCGTTGGTAAAAATTCCACCATGAATAATTCCAACTCTGGCGTTGGTAAAAATTCGTAGGTACAACAAAAAATCAATATATTTTACTTTTATTTTTTTTTATTCCTAATCCTGATATCAGTGAATACCTTGATAAAAATATATTTTTTCTAAGACATGCAAAATTTTTATTTCTACACTTTCTATATTTTTTTATTTTTTATTTTTTTATTTTTTGGGCGGCTGGGCCCAGCGCAGCCCACATGGGCTGGGCTCAACCCAGCCAGCCGGCCCGGCCACTAGCCCAAGCCAATGGCCCAGCTGGGCAAAAGAAGAAGAAGCACGCGTGAAGTAAATTCACGCGTGCATGAATAGTGTGAAGGTAATTAAGAAACCGTTTGGCAACGTGGTTACGTCCACGTTTCGTGCGATTTCATGTAACAAGCTGTTTGGTTAATAATAAACACGTGTTACTGTTTGTTGGGTCCCACATGCTGCTGCGTTTGAAACGCAAGAAAAGGGGAAGCAGCTAGGAGCTGCTTCCTGCACGGCCAAAATCTAATTCATGCTATTGTTCAGTGAACAGTAGAGCATGCCTCCACTGTTCGCTGAATAGTTTTTTTTTTTGAAAAATCAATGTAGTTAATTGATTTCACTCGCACTGTTCACGTGAACGTGAACAATAATTTTTTTTTGTTTTTTTAAAATTAGTTTAAGGTGAATTAAATTTACTTGTATTATAATCTCAATTTTATTCCTGATAATATTTTATCTAATTTTGTAGTTCTTGTCGGATGAATTTTGTACGTAATTGAATTGTAGATAGTTTAATGGAACAATAAATTTTTTTATATATAAAGTATGATTTATTTCATGATGTAATAGCAATAGTTAAATCCACAATATTTAAATTAAAAACCATCAATATTAATATATATTTTTAAAAATTATTTTCTAACCTCAATTGCAAAAGCACTTTTAACCAAACACATTAAACTACTTTTTCTTCAACCTCAATTTCAACCACTGTTTTAACCAAACACCTATTTTTTCAAACCAACCTCAACTAAAATTACTTTTTATAAAACAAATTTTTTCAAACCACAACCACATTAGCTACCGCAATACCAAACACACTCTAAATTACCTTCATACTGCATTTGAAAGTTTTATTGAATGCAGAGAATGGAAACTTACCTGTGCAGCGGAGGACGGCGCCGAAGACGATGGCGCAGTGGCTGTTTTCTTTTGTTTCCCGGTGTGGCTCCACTGTCTTTTGGGTTCTTTTTCTGCAGGCACGAAATGGTTGCCCCTCTGTTTTTCTTTCCTTCTCTGCTCTGTCTCTTTGCCTTTTTTTTATTTGCTCTTTGTGTTCGGGAAGAAAGCTTTTGGTCTGTGCTTTTGAATTCCCCCACTCTGGACAAATACTTTGATGGTAAGGGTCCTGGAACCGGGGGTTGGCAGGACCCAAGCTTTCTCGGGTTCTTTGCTTTGTTTTTGCTCTGATTCTGCCTCTGTTTTTGTTGATTTGGTCCATTAATGTTTAGTCTAAATAAATCCCTACTGTAAAGGGTGCTATTATTATTTAATTTAGTCTTACCATGTTTCTAGGAGTTGTTAAACGTGGGCTGCATATTTCTTGTTAATTCTGTTATGTAAGGCTATTATATAGCCAACGTCATTCAATGATAATAATACAATTCAGTCTTCTCTTTCATACATTTCCTAATATTTATCATTTGGTATCAGAGCACCTTAGCGGGCCTGATTAAAGTGTGAAGCAGCAGTCTTCAAGTATGACGACAGAAAGTTTATTTGTGCAACCAGCAGTTCCATGTTTTGATGGGCATTATTATCACTGGGCAATGCTTATGGAAAACTTGTTACGGTCAAAGGAATATTGGGGCTTGATAGAGAATGGAGTTCCTGCTGCAGCAGAAGGTATTATTCTCACAAATGCTCAGAGAAAGCATAGTGAAGATCAGACGCTAAAAGACTTGAAGGCCAAAAACTATCTATTTCAAGCATTAGATCGTTCAATCCTGGAAACGATTCTTAACAAAGATACAACAAAAAACATATGGGATTCCATGAAACAAAAATTTCAAGGAACGACCAGAGTCAAACGTGCATGGTTACAAGCACTTCAAAAGGATTTTGAAATTCTCCACATGAAGGCAGGAGAATCGATGAATGAATATTTTGCTAGGACTCTTACCATAGCAAATAAAATGAAGGCCAACGGTGAAAACAAAGGAGATACTGCTGTTGTTGAAAAGATTTTGCGATCTTTGACGCAAAAATTTGATTATGTTGTGTGTTCCATTGAAGAGTCAAGGGATATAGACACCTTAACCATTGACGAGCTACAAAGCAGCCTACTTGCCCATAAACAGCGTATGAGTACCCATGTTGAAGAAGAACATGCATTGCAGATCACTCACGGTGATCAATTTAGAGGAAGAAGTCGTGGCTGTGGCAGCTCTAGAGGCAGGGGATGGGGAAGAAGCAGACAACATTTCAACAAAAATACAGTGGAATGCTACCACTGTCACAAACTTGGACACTTCCAATGGGAATGTCCAAGCAAGGAAAAGGAAGCTAATTATGCAGAAACTCAAGAAGAAATGTTGCTAATAGCATACGTGGAAATGAACAACGTCGGCAACAAGGATTTGTGGTTTCTTGACTCCGGCTGCAGCAACCATATGTGTGGGAAGAAAGACTATTTTTTAGACTTGAATGATAAATTCAGAGATTCAGTGAAACTAGGCAACAATGCAAGCATGGCTGTAATGGGATAGGGAAATGTCAGGCTGCAGGTTAATGGCAAAACACAGATTTTCACGAATGTATTCTTTCTACCGGAGCTGAAGAACAATTTGCTGAGCATTGGGCAATTACAGGAGAAGGGGCTGGATATTCTATTTTAACATGGAAGGTGTAAGGTGTTTCATCATGAACAAGGTTTTATCATGGACACAAAGATGTCAGCAAATCAGATGTTTGTGCTGCATGCTGCATCTCATCCATTAAAAACCGTTTGTTTCAACACAATCACTGAAGATATGGTACAACTTTGGCATTGCAGATATGGACATTTGAGTTTTACAGGCTTGAAAACTCTTCAGCAGAAACAAATGGTGAATGGTTTACCATTATTCACGTCTCCTTCCAGGCTATGAAAGGACTGTCTAGTAGGAAAGCAGCAAAGAGATCCATTTCCAAAGAAAAGCACCTGGAGAGCTTCACAAATTCTTCAGCTCATACATGCCGATATTTGTGGGCCAATCAAGCCAATCTCCAATAGCCAGAAACGATATTTACTCACCTTTACAGATGACTTTAGTAGAAAAACATGGGTTTTCTTTTTGGCAGCAAAATCAGAAACCTTTAATGCTTTTAAGAGATTCAAAGTTCATGTTGAAAAGGAGACAGACACTTTCATTAGAGGCCTACGTACTGATAGAGAAGGAGAGTTTACATCATAAGAATTTAATACCTTTTGTGATATAAATGGTATACAACGCCAGTTAACAGCAGCTTACACGCCTCAACAAAACGAAGTCGCCGAATGCAAGAACAGAACTATAATGAATATGGTACACAACATGCTTTCTGAGAAGAAAATTTTGAAAACTTTCTGGTCTGAAGCAGTTAATTGGACAGTGCATGTCCTCAATTGAAGTCCTACATTGACTGTCAGAAATCAGAATCCAGAAGAAGCATGGGGTGGCATCAAACCTTCTATTGTGTATTTCAGAGTTTTCGGCTGTATCAGCCATGTTCATGTGCCTGACAGTAAAAGAGCAAAACTAGATGATAAAAGTTTGGCTTGTGTTTTACTGGGTGTAAGTGAAGAGTCCAAAGCTTACCGACTTTATGATCCTGCATCACAAAAGATCATAGTCAATAGGCATGTTGTGTTTGAAGAAGATAAAGGTTGGAATTGGGACAAACAATATGATGCAGCAATCAGGTGCAATTTGGAATGGGGTGAAGAGGAGCATACAGCTGCTCATGCAGACAATGGCGATCACAGTGGCTCTGAACATGCAGCTGTTAATGCAGTAGATGGCTACCACAGTAGCTCTAATCAACATTCTATAACAGAAGCTGTAGAAGAAGAAGAACCGAACGAAAGCCATGAATCTGATCTTGATATAAATACAGCAGAAGCAGCAGCAAATCCTTCTGATGATTTTTTAGCTGCATGTTTGCCTAGCTTGCATGAACGAAGAAATAGAAGACCATCAGTTTGGATGCGTGACTATGAAACAGGAGAAGGACTCTCTGAAGATGACACTGCAACGCAACTAGCAATGTTTGCAGCACCTGATCCAATTCGTTTTGAAGATGTTGTAAAAAGTGAGAAATGGAGGACAACTATCGATGTCAAAATGGAAGCCATAAAACGAAATGGTACGTGGGAATTAATGGAGTTACCTCCAGGGGGAAAGAAAGTTGGCGTGAAGTGGGTTTACAAAACCAAATTGAATGAACATGGTGCAGTAGACAAGTACAAAGCGAGGCTTGTAGTAAAGGGATATTCTCAGTAGTATGGGGTTGATTATACAGAAGTATTCACACCTGTAGCACGCATGGAAACAATTCAGTTGGTGGTGGCTCTTGCAGCTTAAAGAGGATGGGCTATATATCAGCTGGATGTAAAGTCTGCATTTCTCTACGGTGAGTTAAATGAAGAAGTTTTTTTAGAACAACCTTGTGGTTATGTGCAAAAAGGACATGAACACAAGGTTTATAAATTAAAAAAGGCACTTTATGGGCTTAAGCAAGCACCACGTGCTTGGTACAGTCGAATAGAAGCATATTTCATGAAAGAAGGTTTTGAAAAGTGTGACTATGAGCATACTTTGTTCACCAAGACAAGAAAAGAAGGTACCCTTTTGATTATCAATTTGTATGTTGATGATCTGATTTATATCGGCAATGATGAATTAATGATCTCAGAATTTTAAAATTTCATGAAGCATAAGTTTGACATGACTGATCTTGGCAAAATGAGGTATTTTCTGGGCCTTAAAGTTTTGCAGAAATCTACTGGTGTGTTTATTACTCAGAAAAAGTATGCGTCAGAGGTGTTGCAACGATTTGGAATGGATAAAAGCAATTCAGTTCATAATCTTATTGTTCTAGGTTGTAAGCTCGTGAAGGATGAAGGTGGAGTTAAAGTAGACAAGACTCACTTTAAACAAATGGTGGGTAGTCTCATGTATCTCACTGCTGCACGACCAGACATGATGTTCGTAGTCAGTCTTATAAGTAGATATATGGAGAATCCAACTGAGTTTCATTTGCAGGTGGCAAAAAGAGTGCTGAGATATTTGAAGGGAACACTTGATTTTGGAAATTTTTTATAAGAAGGGAGGAAACAATGATCTTGTTGCCTACACAGATAGTGATTATGTTGGAGATTTAGGAGATAGGAAAAGCACTTCAGGCTATGTATTTTTATTGAGTTCAGGAACAATATCTTGGCTATCAAAGAAACAACCAGTAGTAAGTCTATCTACCACTGAGGCTGAATTTATTACTGCAGCTTCATGTGCTTGCCAAACAGTATGGTTGAAAAGAGTTCTGGAAAAGCTGGGACTGAATCAAGACAAAACAACTATTATTCATTGTGATAGTAGTTCTGCAATCAAGCTTTCGAAAAATCCAGTAATGCATGGTCGTAGTAAGCATATCGATGTGCGTTTTCATTTTCTTCAGGAGCTTACTAAGGCTGGTATTGTGGAGTTAATTTACTGCAACACACAAGATCAAATAGCTGATATAATGACAAAGCCACTCAAGCTAGATGCTTTTTTGAAGCTGCGAGCGTTATTAGGAGTTTGTTCTGAGAATGATATAAACTAATGCTTATAGCATTCAGTTAAAGGGAGGCAATGTTGATTTGGTTCATTATTGCTTAGTCTAAATAAATCCCTACTGTAAAGGGTGCTGTTATTATTTGATTTAGTCTTACCATGTTTCTAGGAGTTGTTAAACGTGGGCTGCATATTTCTTGTTAATTCTGTTATGTAAGGCTATTATATAGCCAACGTCATTCAATGATAATAATACAATTCAGTCTTCTCTTTCATACATTTCCTAATATTTATCAGTTTTTGCTCTGGTTTTCCTCTGTTTTCTGGGTTTTTCTTCCTTGTTTTTGCTTGCGTTCCTCTCTTCCTGCTTCTGTTTTCTTCCCTGGTTCCTGGCCTGTTCGTCCCTCTCTATTTTCTGGGTTTTTCCTCTAGGTTTTACTTGAGTTTTTCCCAGGTTTCTCGTTAAAAACCCCCCTTCATGTTCTCTGCTCTGCCCTGCCTTTTATAAGGCCAGAGAGCTTAAAAAACCATCACCTCCACGAACGAGATCGTGGTAATAGTGACAGAAGACATGGTCACGATTTGGATCGGCTGCACTGTGATTTTCCTGTTGAATCGGCTGCCTCTCCGCGAAAATGAAGGGATGATGAACAGTGCCTCCAAACGGTGTCGTTGGTATCCTGGGGAAATGACAATTTTTCACTTTGGTCCCTAAACATTTTAAACTCAACAATTTGGATCTTAATCAGTAATAATTAATTTCTAATTGTGCCCTTACATTAAATTCAATTTGAATCCCTGAGTTATAATGCCATTTACACAACAGTTCTGGATTTCTGGACTATTCAATTTGGTCCTTGAACTTTATTTTTCTAGCAATTTTTCCTTAAATCAGCTCCAAACTTTGGTGTTTCTTTAATTAAACCCCTGATTTCTTTAATTAATTAAATCAAAATTTAATTAAGTCCTCAAACTCATTAATTCTTCAATTAAGCACTAGATTTCATTAATTAAAATAATCTAAATTTTAATTAAATTCCTAAACTTATTAACTCTCAAATTTTAAAAATTTCAACCTTGAACTTTAAATTTGTGTTATCTTAACCCAATTCTCAACTAAATCTATTTTTTTAATATTTATTCAAAAATTAGGTTATGACATAATTTATTATTTCAATTATAAAAACTTAAGATCATTATAAAATAAACTATTGGTTATTCATATAAATATGGTATTTTAATTTTTTTAATATATCATGTGATCAAAATATCTTTATCACCATCACTCTATGATCATCAATTCAATTCTTATTGGAAAACTCAACAATGCGACAATGTTGTATTGCAAGGAATTTTAGGGTTTTTGAATATCATGCATGTAGTGGAAATAATAAAACAAAATTATTCGGCAATTTCTAAGATCTTGTTAGAAAAATCTAAAGTTGTTTAGGGATAAAATCATATTTTTTATCATGTTTTAAAAATGTAAAATGTATATCATAACTGGATTATAATTTTTCATTAGGGTTTGATCAAAATACCAAAAATCTCACAACAATTAGTTTTTATATTTAGAGAGTTATAATTTAGTTGTAAGAATTTAATATTTGAGAGTATAAAATTATACTGTAAAGTATATCCTCAAGTATTAAAGATACAACATAGAAAATAAATGGGATGCTAAATACGGGCCTTAAAACAATTAAGATTTAACCCAATAAGTTAGAGACTTCCTCACAAAGAGAGATTTGCCTTGAATCATAGATGAGACCAACAAATGGAAACATGACATAGAAAAACAATCAATCAACAATGCAGTTTATCTTAGGTAGGGTGTACTAAGAGTAATGCATCTTCTCCTTGCACAACTAATTCTTTTACCAGACTCTCACAGACCATTAGGTTTTCTAATGATCATAATACTATGTGGTGATTCCTGAACTATATAAACATAACTTTATGATTAAACTCAAAACCCCCTCAATTCCAGGAGGTAGCTGCGCCACACGATGTTGTCACGATAGGATGGTGACTCCATAGGGGACTTGTCTTGTTGGACTAAACTTTGCTTGTTTGATTATTTGCCTATTTATTTTGTTGGCCTGTTTAATTTAACTTAGGCATATTTTTCTTTTTACTGTTTTAGCAATGCATTTTTATATATTTCTCATATATAAGTACATCGGGTATAGATTAATGCCTTAATGCATCTTAATTTTTGAATAAACCGAATTCTAGGTTAAGTGGGGAGTAGCGGTCTGTCTCATGACTTTTAGTCGGGGTTCCGATTCATGAAACATCCAACTATGAGTTGAGCGTTTACTTGATAAGGACGGTCACACTATGCCCCAACCATTTCTTGTAAACCCTTATACTGCCTTCATGAAAGGTGGTCACTAGACAAATCATAAACCCTTTTGAGATCAGATAGTGAACTTGCCCCTCATGTAATAATCTAGAGCCTGCTTTTAAGGTATGGACTCCTTAATAATTCATTTTGCATTAGAGGAAACCTGATTAAAATCCTGAACTCTGCAGGTTTTTTGAGCTAAGACCATGACTTCCATAACTTTCTCTGAGGATGGGGAAAGATTCAAGATGATACAATTAGTTGAAGAGGATTGCTGAAGGACCGAGGTCGGGAACTATCGCACATAACCAAAGTATATTACTTTATAGACAATATAAAGATGCTTGTGTCAGTCCTAGGGTATGTAGATGAGACTTTGTTTGAGAAGAAGTATGAGAGAATTGCCCACCTAATAAGGATCCTAGTTCAAATTTCAGCAAGTCAATGTATTTTTTGAATTTAAGTTATATATGTTTCACTTTCGGAGATATTGACATGACCCTTACTATTAAAGAGTATGCTCATATTTTAAACTTCACAAATAACCCTCACAAAGTATATTTCAGATAAAGAATTGAGAACAAAATTGTCGAGGTCGTAAAATTAATTCATTTAAACCAAGTTGATCAATATAGGACGTCTAATGGAGGATTTTAGTGGAGGTTGATTGAGAATAAGTTGAAGACAGATAAAGACAATGGAAAGCTAAGAGAAGAGAAATATCAAGTAGTTGCTTTCGCCATCTCCGAGTTAGTTTTGTTTCCTTCAGAAGTCGTTAGGATCATTAGAGTTCAAGTTGTCAACGCCTTCATTGAGTATGAATGGACAAAGAATAACCTCATCTCAGTTATCTTAGCTGAAACTCTTTTAGCCCTAAACCATTATATATTGAATGGAAAGAGAGCGATACGGTGTTGTGTTCCTCTACTATTTATATGAATAGTCAATCACTTGGAGACATCGAGAGAAGTTTTTAATAATTTTTTGTGGTTCAATATTGGGCTGATTTTAAGCGAAGAGTGGAACAACCTAGATGAGAAGGCATGGGTGAAAAAAAAACCAAGCACTTTATCATAGTAATTTCAGGTGGATAGCTCATTGGGTGGACAGTTCGTCTTATCTTATGAGTTATAGTGACAAAACATGGACCCGACTTATTGGTTTGACTGTTTATATCAGCTACTCACCCTCGCTGCTTATACCAAAAACTTAGGGATTAGCCAAGTATACTAGTTTGTTCAAAGAGACTAATTTTTTAGTTGAGCTAGACGCCATCAAATATAATTGGGGTAGCTTGTTTTAGTCTACAAAGAGAAACAATAAAAAAAAAAAAATCCTCAACCAACCCTAATTACTTAACATGGAGGAGTGGTGAATTATCCAGGGTATTTGAAAGCACGAGAATGCAAAGCCAAAATTCAGCTAGTAAGGAGGGACAAATAATGTCACTTTTAATCAATCGATTGACTATAAAATATATTAAACTAACAAAAATACAATAAAAGAGATTGGTCAGGTATTCCATGTGCCTATAATCAGTTCTAGTCTTGTTATGTGAGCAAAGAGCTAAGCTTAATGTTTATGGAAACCCGATTTATAATTAAATCACCTTCTTATATGACGAGGCCACGCCACTGATATTTCAAATTAGAAAATGTTCAATGGCTGCTTTCTTCCGGGCTTCGTTTGATTTTGTGTTTAAAATTATATTTGAGTGCATTTTAAAATTATATTTGGATTGAAAATGTATTAAATTGGTTTTTAAAAATTTTTAAGAATATAAAACAATTAATTTTAAACAAAATTAGTTTTTGGTACCTAACAATGTCTTCCATGACCCGTGGTGGCATAAATTTCAAAGTAAAATCACCTTCTTTTTTTTCCACGACACTGTAAGTTTACAATAATTGTAAATTGACAATAATAGGCTA
>Ga0307517_10007254_pt1 | contig 16222 bp, 14 predicted proteins | sample 23_EM_MG_FD_194515 | JGI IMG/M metagenome (GOLD analysis project Ga0307517, IMG submission 194515) | Populus trichocarpa ectomycorrhiza microbial communities from riparian zone in the Pacific Northwest, United States - 23_EM | ecosystem: Host-associated > Plants > Roots > Unclassified | place... | reverse complement strand
TTGTATATATACTCTTGACAAGAGAACAAAACCAGGTTAAAGGTTTCTATAATACAAGGGGGGGAAAAAACCCGACACGACGCTTTTTACGTGTACGTAACATAATTACCAGCACGATAACCTTATCTTCTTTTTGTTCTTTCAGATGCATGATATGATAAACCTTGAATATATGATAAACCTTGAATATGGGACTAGCAAAAAAAGAAAAGAAATGAAAGTCTACCTTTTATTATTATTATTTAGTATTATAATTTTCTACGGTGGCCTGTTCAAGCCATTGGCCTCCTGTTAATCCCAGGGCAAAATACTAATTTTTTAAATAATTGTTTTTTTATATTTTTAATATATATCAATTAATTAAATTTATCAAAAAATACTAAAAAAATTTAATTTAATATATTTTTAAAACGCACAGTTGAAAATCCAATACAAGTAGGTATTGAAAGAAATACATATATATATATATATATATATATATATATATATATATATATATATATATATATATATATATATATGTCTCCAACTTTTCAATTAGGTATTTAATATATTAATCTTTTTATTTATTCAAATCAATAAAATGGTTAAAAATTATATGAAAATCTTGTTTTTCTATTTATTTTGTGAAAAAAATCATGAATTTAATAAAAATTCTCGTATGATGACATGAAATAGACTATACAAAGAAATGTAAGAGTTTTGGAATATGTTCACATGATTCAAAATGAAGAAGATCAAGGATTCATTGATTTTGTTATGAAAAAAACAAAAAATGATGTAAACTGCATATGACTATTTCATAATTTTATTGGAAGAGTATCTAACTGAAAATCTATTATTACATTGAGAATCTAATAGAAACTGTCCTTAGAGGTTGAGTACTTCAGTCAGGTTTGACCTTTATTATTCATGCCTCTGATCCCGTAAACTAAGCCGCCCACGTTTTGGAGGGGCCCGCTCCAATTTACGCTATATAAACCCAAACTTTCCTCTATAGTTTCTCGTCGCAAAAACTAGATTCCTACAGTATATTTGCACACAAACTCTAAACTATGGGGTTTACTAGTATTAAAGTGTCTTTTATCACTTTGGGTTATTTTCTTATGTTGTTTGTAACTCTCGCCAGCATCTTGAATCCCATCTTTGCTTCGAGAATCTGCGAGTTTCCAGCAATATTTAACTTGGGAGATTCAAACTCTGATACTGGTACACTGTCAGCTGCCTTCACTGCCCTTAACTCTCCCTATGGAGACACTTACTTTCACATGCCCGCGGGAAGGTTCTCAGATGGAAGGCTGATCATAGATTTCATTGGTAAGTTATTATGCTTGTACTTCGAATAGCATATGCATATGTTAACTCCTCAAAGTTGCATGAACTGGTCCTCTCAAAAGTAAAAGCGTACATTTTGCCTCCATCGTCATAAGAGTCTGGATCTCTTACTGCATCTCGTTGTCAACATGTGTGGATATGGTTTTAAGTTTGAGCCTCCCATTTAAATTTTTTTTAAAAAATGTGTGGATCTCTTATTACTCTTTAATGATCTCTTGTTTGATCAGCAAAGAGTTTCAATCTACCATATCTCAGTGCTTATCTTAATTCTCTGGGCGCCAGCTACACAAATGGGGCGAATTTTGCCTCAGCAAGAGCCACCATCAGATTTCCGTCTCCAATTATACCTGCTAGTGGTGGATATAGTCCATTCTACCTTGATGTGCAATATCAGCAATTTATGCAATTTAAAGACAGATCACAGATCATTAGGAAACAAGGTGCGTAATCAAAATCTATTTTTTGGGGTCTACTCCCGAGATGACAGTCAACTGTACGTAGAAGACGCAATTTGAAACGATTTTCTCATCGATGTTCAATCTGTATGCAGGAGGAAAGTTTGCCAAGTTGATGCCTAAGGAGGACTATTTCCGAAAAGCACTATACACATTTGACATTGGTCATAATGATCTTGGAGCTGGAATTTTCAGCAACATGTCCATTGAGGAAGTGAAAGCAACTGTCCCTGATATTGTCAACAGGTTTTCGATATATGTTAAGGTAATCCTTAATAATGAACCATTAGAGAAGGCTGTTTAGATTTATTACTCATATATTAATTTTATGTTACAATAATATATTTAAACTACTGGAGTGGTTTTGATCGGTGCAGAATATATACGAAGTGGGAGGCAGATCGTTTTGGATTCATAGCACAGGGCCAATTGGTTGTCTTGCTTACATCTTGACCGGCTTCCCTTCAGCAGAGAAGGACAGTGCTGGCTGTTCAAAGCAGCACAATGAAGTGGCTCGGTATTTTAATTACAAATTGAAGGAGGCTGTTTTTAAATTGAGGAAAGATTTTCCTTCAGCTGCATTCACATACGTGGACGTGTATTCTGTGAAATATTCTTTATTCAGTGATCCCAAGAAATATGGTGAGTTACACTTTCTAGGTTCTTACGTAATAATATAAATTATATTTTAAAATTTTATATAATAATTTAAGTTATTGGGTTAAAATAGTTTTTTAACATAATATTAGAGCCTTGATAACCAAGTAGTCACGAGTTTGAATTTTAATATTCTCATTTATTTTATTAAAATTAAGCATAATGTAATATGAGTTTGTAAAAGTTTCAAGTTCAAAGGGTTTTCATTTAAAGGGAGCGTGTTAGAGAATAATATAAATTATATATTGGGACCTCACCTAAAGCTTAAGCAATTGAGTTGAGATCCCAATATATGATTTACCTAACCGTTTAAGTTATTGAATTAAGATTGTTTTTTACATAGATAATTAATAATTAATAGCACGTTAAATGCAAAAAAATCTTTTCAAGTATTGTAAAATTAAATTTATTTATATCAGATAATAAAGGATATTTTCAAAAACCCACTCCAAGTTTAAGAAAATATTGTAGAAAATTGTGTTGGTAACTTAAATGCTTTAATATTTTAAATATAAGAAAGATTTTAAAATGTTAATGACATTTTAAGTTGAGAAAGGAATTTTTATATAAACTTCTAGACAGTTTCCATGATTTCACAACACCTCACAGTTTGTTGTGTAATAATTTACCCACAGCACTAAAGCAATTGGTTTTAATTAACTTGAAAAGGACACGAAAGTAACAAAACCAATAGATAAATCAGAAAACATGGCAAAGATTTAGTTTTTGTGGTTTATTTTATTACAAATTGATCTTGTTTTCCGTTACAAATGGTGTATAGGATTTGAGCTTCCACTTATAACCTGCTGTGGCTATGGAGGCAAGTACAACTACAGTGATGCTGCAGGATGTGGAGAAACAATTACAGTAAATAATACCAAAATGGTTGTCGGTTCATGTGACAACCCCTCTGTTCGAGTAAATTGGGACGGAGCCCACTATACCGAGGCTGCTAACAAGTTTGTTTTCGATCGAATTTCGACAGGAGCCTTTTCTGATCCGCCAATCCCCTTAAACATGGCATGCCACAGGAATGTATCATTTTCTGTGCTTTCAATATCATTCTAAAATGTATAAATCGCAATAAAATGCCTCCCTCTCGATCCATTCCTTGGATCTGAAGGGTGAAATAAGAAACTGTTGATCTCATATATCATCTCTCCTCGGGAGAGAAAAACATGAGATGTGCCAAACTAGCTCCAATAATAACTCCTCCCCTACTTTTCAATATATATGGAATCTATGTAACGTATATATTCTGTATTTTTAATAAAGCTCGACAGAAAAATATTTCAGCCTATAATTCCCTAGCCAATTAGTTTGGTGATCAAAAGCCAAATAAAATTAAAATAATTAACTTGGAACAAGAAATGCACTCTGTTATTTCCTGTCAACTACGAGGACGCATTGAAAGGAGAAAAAAAAGGGGGGTCTAACTTAATAATGAAACATTTCGGCAGGATCTTCTCTAATGGGATCAGGTCGTGAATAATGAATATAATCCTCTTGAAATATATACACACCATTAATGTGGATGTCGACATAATATTTGGAAATTAACCTTGGCTTCACTCATTATTTATACCTAGAAAGTCTAGAAATAATGGAAAGGTCTGCATCACTGTCAAGTGATGAGTACAATACAAGTCTTAAAGATTATCTCCCTTCTAGTCCTCGAAAGCTATTTTCGCTTTCAACATGGTGTTTCCGAGCACCAACATATCTGTAATCAGTTTCTCTTCTTTTTGTATGGTTTTCGTGACTTGAGTTGCCATTGTGAACCCCATATTTGCTTTGGAAAATTGTGATTGATTTCCCAGCAATCTTTAACTTCGGTGACTCAAATTCGGATACTGGTGGATTGGCTGCTTCCTTCATTCAACCAAACTTCCTTGTGGAGAGACTTACATTCACATGCCCGAAGGGAGATACTCTGATGAAGGCTGATTATAGATAGATTTCATTGGTGAGAATGTTAGAAAATATTTTTATACGGAAAAAGAAAAGAAAAGACAGTTTGAACTGGGTACCAAACTGTTCCTTCATATAATTATAATTGAGACGAGCGTGAACGATCAAGTGTACTATTTCACAAGTGGGGGCATAATCATTTTATTGTAATCTTAAAAAAAAAACATTTTCTTTTTTGAAATATACTTAAATGTTAAATGTTTGCGATCTTTAACTATTAACACATTAAAAGAAACTAAAAGGGCTCCAACTTATACTGTAGCCTTGTTCATTATAGCCACAAAGTCATTGACATTATGTATTTGAATGGTAAAATGATGATTTTACATTTATAACATAATTGGCCTTGTTGAGCCCATATTGTGTTGTATCAGCAAAGAATTTTAATCTCCCGTATAATCTAAGTGCTTATCTTAACTCTCACGGGGGCAACTCCACGCATGGAGCAAATTTTGCAATAGCAGGGTCCACCTTTACATTAACAAAAACCTAAAACTAGAAGGGAAATTACTTTAGCTCTAGGAACACATCACTATTTATTGAAATTAATAGCGATGAATCAATTTTTTATTAAGATTTTTATTTTTAAATATTTTCTTAAATCAAATGAATTTAGTAAATATGTTAAACACAAGATACTTAAACTTAACAGTCAGCCAAGTACGATATATATGGACTTGACGGTAAACCAAATTTAAAATAATGTAGGTCTAGCAAACTTGTCAGACTAAAGGTGTTAAATTTGGTGGACAGTCAAGTCTAAGGTGCAACATTACTAATTCTAATACTTTATGTCTAATCCTAAACCTTTACGATATAAATATTAAAGACATGATAAATTATTATATCTTTCAATATAGAATAATTATACACATTAAGATAATGATTTTCCTATACTTATAGGTATGTATAAGGTCTCTTAAGGGACCACTCATACTTATTGTCTTATTAATGATATGTAAGAGGTTTTTGCCTCCCATTAATGTCGCTGAAAGCAGAGGACTTTCTGGCTTCTTCTTTTTCATGGAAACGACAAAGTTTATAGAGTATAAATACATTTTTAACAATTCAGGTAAAACGTACACAAACTCTCTTCTTTCTAAAACAAATATACAAAGACTTCAGAGCATTAACAAACTTAAAACTCAAGAAAAAATATCTTTGTCCTTAAAATTTAAGGCTCTTCGAAGTTATTTATTACTTTAAGTCATTTAATACCTTTCTCATAAAGATATTGACTTTATCATTATCTTTAAGTCCTCCAGATTGTAACTGTTTTTTTGCAAGTATTTAAGACCTTCATAGTTAACATCGAGTTCTTTAGATTAAGAAGAAATTTATTTTACCAGGTGACAATCAACCCGTGTTTTTTATTGTCTCACACAGGGTCAATCATCTACTCAATTTCACCGGTTGTTGAGCAAGCTTGGATCTACCAATCCGCTCGATCCAGCTTGAGGGGGAGTATTGAAGACACTGCAGAAGATACAACAGCCATTAATGAATACGATTATGCTGCAACTATTGATACAGAGATCCTGCAGATATTCTAGCTGCAACTATTGAAACAGAGATCCCCTGTAGATATTCCAGCATTATACTATTCCCTAATGTAATTTATTTGTTACCTGGATTGGATTAGACATGATTTTATGCTCTGTTATTATTAGGATGAAATCCTAGCGAGATTCTTGGAGAAATTATATTCAAAATTGTCTTTCCTTGCACATAATTTCCTGCTATATATACATGTATACAACAACAGAACTGACATGATTGAAGTTTTCTTTCTTAAATCACTGTCTTAAATTTCATCAGTATTCAAGACACAAGAGGTGCTGAATCCATTAACATGTCATATATACGTTCGCTATAAGGGAGTGTTTACCATTTGTTCCACAGTGGAGAAGGACGGCTCGGAGGTGGTTTCAAACCATGATGACGAACCCATTTGACCACCACTTTGGACGGCCAGGCCTAGATTTTGGCTGTTTTACTTCAAGCCATAAACTATTAGTTGATTGCTTTGTTTTCTGAGAGTGTTATTGCACGGGTGATTCAAGCACTTTCAAACAAAATCTAATTGTTCGGATTATAATACAGCTGCAGAGCAATACCTGTAAGGAGTATGTATTACAAAATCTAGTTGGAGTTTTTCTTTGAAATATGTTGTCTCAGATAACAGTTTATGTTGAAACTTGCCCAGTCTGTATAATAATTCTGATAGCACAAATCAAACTGTATTAGGGCGGCTTAAATAATTTCCAAGCACAGAAATTAAGTGGGGCAAGACATCAAAATGGATTAAATCAACCTCAATCATCACGAGAGAAGCAAAATTGGAAGGGTTTCCTTGTTGCCAATTGTTGTTTCATCTCATCGTTCAGATATTGTATGGTCCAAACTCAAAGTAGAAAAAGGAGACACAACCGTTTAATAATTCTCGTTTCAAACTCAAATTGTATATATACTCTTGACAAGAGAACAAAACCAGGTTAAAGGTTTCTATAATACAAGGGGGGGAAAAAACCCGACACGACACTTTTTACGTGTACGTAACATAATTACCAGCACGATAACCTTATCTTCTTTTTGTTCTTTCAGATGCATAATAATTTACCCACAGCTCCAAAGCAATTATTATATCTCAAATTCGGATACTGGTGGATTGGCTGCTTCCTTCATTCAACCAAACTTCCTTGTGGAGAGACTTACATTCACATGCCCGAAGGGAGATACTCTGATGAAGGCTGATTATAGATAGATTTCATTGGTGAGAATGTTAGAAAATATTTTTATACGGAAAAAGAAAAGAAAAGACAGTTTGAACTGAGTACCAAACTGTTCCTTCATATAATTATAATTGAGACGAGCGTGAACGATCAAAGTTTTAACAGTATTTCACAAGTGGGGGCATAATCATTTGTACGTAATCTTTAATAAAAATCATTTTCTTTTTGAAATATAGTTAAATGTTTGTGATCTTTGATTATTAACACATTGAGCCCATATTGTGTTGTATCAGCAAAGAATTTTAATCTCCCGTATAATCTAAGTGCTTATCTTAACTCTCGCGGGGCAACTCCACGCATGGAGCAAATTTTGCACTAGAGGGTCCACCTTTACATTAACAAAACCTAAAACTAGAAGGTAAATTACTTTAGCTCTAGGAACACATCACTATTGAAATGAATAGTGATGAATCAATTTTTTATTAAGATTTTTATTTATAAATATCTTCTTAAATCAAATAATTTTAATAAATATATCGATTTAAAATACTTGAACTTAACAGTCAACGATGTCCAAAATATGTGGACTCGATAGCAAATCAAGTCTAAAATAATGTAGGTCTAACAAACTTACCAGACTAAAGGTGTTGTACTTGGTGAAAAGTCAAGTCCAAGGTGTGACATTACTAATTCTAAGATTTTATACCTGATCTTAAACAATTCTTTATGATATAAATATTAAAGACATAATAAATCATCGTATATCTTTATCTAGAATAATTGGATGCATTAAGATAATGATTTCTTTATACTTATAGGTGTGTATAAGGTTTCTTAAGAGACCACTCATACTTATTGTCTCATTAATGATATTTAAGAGGTTTTTACCTCTCATTAATGTCGCTGAAAACAGAGGACTTTTTGGCTTCTCTTTTTTCATGGAAACGACAAGGTTTATAGAGTATAAATACCTTCTAAACAATTCAGGTAAAACATACACAACCTCTCTTCTTTCTAAAATAAATATACAAAGACTTCAAAGCATTAACAAACTTAAAGCTCAAGAATAAACATCTTTGTCCTTGAAATTTAAGGCTCTTTGAAGTTATTTATTACTTTAAGTCATTTAATATCTTTCTTATAAAGATATTAACTTTATTATTAGAGAATCTTTAAATTCTTTAGATTGGAACTGTTTTTTTTTTTTTTTTTTGCAAGTATTAAAGACCTTCATAGTTAACATGAAGTTCTTTAGATTAAGAAAAAATTTATTTGACCAGGTCACGGTCAACCTGTGTTTTTTTATTATTTCATATAAAGTCAATTATCCCCAAACTTCTTTTGAAACCCGACCCGTCCTAAGCTTTGGATCACGAGTCAACCTGCCATTTTGTTTTTAATTTGGTTATCTTATTCGCATGACCTCTCGCTCATGAGTTTTGTTGACCTCACCTGATTTTTTTTGCCATTTTGCTTTTTTGGACTTCTTTTTGTTAATTGATTTTTTTTCTTAAATTCGTCTTTATATGTTTGGATTCTTGGGAATTGGCAATTGTAATATTTTTCAATTTTATTTTTATAATATCGAGTTGTGGAATTTTTTCTTTTTTAAAATATATTAACATTGTTTTTTTATATCACAGAAAATTTAATCTGGCCTGCAGCGAAATAATTAAGAATTCAATGGCATGCTTAGCACAACATCATTCAATGTTTTCGGATTAACATGTGATACTTCCTAACATCCATTACTATCAAGCCAGCTCAACGAGGCATAAGGAAAAATTCCCAGCACTCATAAAGTTTGGTGTGGAGAAAAGGGGAAGTGATGATAAGAAAGAAAAAGAAGAAACAAATGGGAAAGTTTTTTCTTTTCCAAAAATAGATCGTAAGGAAAATGGGCTGAATAGTCCAAAAAATACTAGAGTTCATCATATGCCAGCACAGCGGATGGGTTGTGTTTCCATTCATTCGAAACATAATCAAGCAAGTTCTTATCCGTGTTGCTGTTTGTCCAAGTCATTGTCTCTTCTATGGTGGCCACATGGAAGTGCTTTCACTATTTCAGTGCCTTTGATTATCTGTCTCTACTCTTTACTAAGAAAATAAGGTGAAATGTATTCATGTAGCAATAGACCTGTAAATAATGCATGAGGACTTTTCTCATCACATCATGGACCGACCATAAATAAAGATCTTTTCTTTTGCAAAACTTTTTCAAGAATATTTTATCAACAAAGCATAACCTTCTTGATGAGATGCAAGCATAATGTTGTTAATTTAATTATAAGTGCCAATTCGCTAGCTGGCTTATTCCTAATTTTAACTGCAATTAATATCCAACTAACCGATCGAGTGGAGAAAATGACTTGAGAATATACAAGCCCAAGAGATGACTACAGTACTCAAGGGAGAAGAATAATATCAGAATGTATGGGATTAATCCCCTTGTGAAATCTGAAATGCCATGAAGAGGAAACGGAGGAAGCAAAGAGAATCGGTAAAAAAGAAAGCAACATAATTTAAAAATATTTTGGATATATATGTCGATAGAAATTTCAGCTCCCTTTAGTCTTTATGAGCTGTGACAAAACAATGTGAAAGTGGGAAAAGTTGTTTGACTTGAGCTGCACAGAAAGCCCTTTATCTTGGATAGTAAAGAAACTAAAGCTGTTGCCCTTTATTTTTCTGACCAGTGTTCTTGAATTTTGGTGAGTGAAAGAGTCAAGGAGTCCTTATGGCAACTCGAATACTGATCTTTTGCTTCTATGCTTATGCCATTGTATACGTAAGTGGGTGTCATGTATAACCAAGAATGTTAATTCAAGATTGTGTGTGTTTATTGCATAAACTTTGATTAAGTGTAACTCAATCTATATATGTTCTTGGAAAGAAATTGGTTGTAGGTGCCATAATACAGTGCCGTGGGAACAAACGAATTTAGGTCCAGCCATTTATTTTCCTACGCATCTAATGGATCCACATGCCATCCTCTTCTGTGTTGTTGTTGCTGGAGTTGGGTGAGCACTAATGCCTTGTCATTTTCGCCCGCTCCATGTGAGGCTTTTCTCGCGGTCCTATGAAGGAATGGTCCTATAATTAATGGAGACATGCCCTAGCGAAGGGCCCCTCATGAACACACCAAGCCTCATGGCCTCTTTGCCCATGCAAAATGACGAACTTAATTTCTGAATTCATGAAACATAAAATAAACATAAGAGAATTTGATACACAGCTCTTTACAATCTCATTGATTAGGTGCTCTTTTAGGAAGGAATTACACAAACGAAGGATCAAAGTGTTAGCACTATCCTCCATTGAGGCCCTTGAATGGCCCAATGTTTCCCCCTCTGTATGTGCACCTAACGTGAGGTCAACTAGTTTTAGCATGGGAAAAGAATTTACAAATCTCTCTCTCTATTAGGTATGTTCAATATCATCAACGCAAATGGTGAAGCAAAAGCACATTGCACCGAATCTCTTACAGCCTGTACTGTTTATAAACATGGAAAAAATAAAGAACCCCGCGAATCTCAAAGCCAAGCACTTTTTTAAAGACTTGATGGAGCTATTTTGACTCTACCATCTCAATAATATAGAACTTTACAGTCCAGAATGAACCTCAACCCACAAAGAGGACGGTGTGGTGGAAAAGGCAGGTGTCCCTTTCTATAGAGTTCTCTTTATTCTTTGGTTCTTCTCTTTGTCAGGGTCCTTATCCAGCCCTTCCTCACCTTGACTCCCTCCACCTCGGTGCCCACATGGCACATATGTCCTTTGTTGGATGATCTCTTCCTTCTGATTAGCTGGAACATATGACCAATCCTCCTTCGCCACCTTAGTGAGGCATGCGGTTTTGCATGCTCTATCACAGTCATGGCCTCCTTAGTGTCTTTGCCTTGTTTGGCTTCCTTGTTGAGATTTTGATTCCATGACTTGCTGCAAGGCTCGATGGAGACCTTAGAAACTGTGCCTTTTTCCCACAAGGCAGCCCCATTGTCTTCAAACTTAATCGATATAAAGGAGTCTGCAAAAGCTTATGAAAATTTAAAGTGAGACGGGGAGTTCCAACGAGAAAAAGGATCAAAAGCTAAGAAAAAAGTAGCATATATATTCTGTATACAATCTGTTTGGAAGCATATTGTTACATTTTAACTGCATCGGTAATAGATAAATACAAATAAATGGAGACTCATGCGCTATATATATTAACCATACATAACACGCTAAGGACATTTGAGCTTAGGCCCCCGTTCCTAATTTTTTTTTTTAAAAAAAAAAAGCGCTATAAGGACATGATTATTTGCCGGAAATGATATCCAAAGGGGTCCCTCGTTAGATTTTGTTTGCATGATCTATATGTGTGTCGAATATTAACATGATATATGTAATTAATCAAAGGTAAACGCAGCTGCTAAATTATGCACTAATGAAATTATATATCTATAATTGTATATCTATGATTGAATTTTCATTGTTCAAAATTCATCTTTTCATTGATCCAATGATGTGGGCTAGCTAGTTTCCACAGCGCGCGCGCACAGGCTCACGAATCACAAGCTCTTTCCATTAATTTTCAACTTTACAGTAGTGATGCTAATTTGTTAAATTAGGGATAAATGTAAGACGTAGCAGAATGATTAGAACATAATGAAACAAATAATAATGATAATTAACAAGATTCTAAATCTCATCAGCCAATCTGTTAAGTGAGGATATTATATGTATGCTTTGACCATACATTTGTCACTACACAAACAATAATTTTGCTTATACAGACAAACAAATAAGCAATGCTTTAGTTTCCCTTGTGTTGGAGGGAATCGAGAACATCAAGGAACTGGGACTCTTATAACCACAGTACAAGCAATCACAATGCACACAACAGCAGCAGCAGCAACAGAAAACATTAGCAGCAAACAACAACAATAGGAACAGCAAAAATACCTTCTTGACTGGTGTAGGCAGCGTCTTGGTCAGAGTTATCAGACTTCCCGTGCCGAAATTCAAACCGATTTAGCAAATAACCAAAAGCAAAAATCTTTGTAAGGTTGATGGGTGGCTTCCTGTGTGTTGTACCTTCATTCCTATGAGTTTCTCTCGCTGCAGAAAGGCTACCTTGCTTCGTTGCCAATATGAGGAGCCTCTCATTCAAGCATAATGGACAAATCCCAACAAAAACCTCTTTGGGATGGAAATAACAGTATGAATTATCTTCTGATCTACAGGCATTCATGGTACGGTGATCAAGAGAATGTAGAGGAAGACAGAGCAAGAGAACAAAATACTGTGGACTTGCAGGGGTGGGGGAGAGAGAGAGAGAGGCTGTAGTAGAATGTGTGTTTGATTGCTGTGTATATATGTATGGTGGAGTGAAATTTAAATTAATTTGTAGAGGGCTTTATCATGTATTAATTTTTAAAGAAAGAATACATTCACAAGAAAATAGTACTAGTGAAGACGGTCCACCAAGAAATATCACTATCGGTTAAGTTTGAAAAATATAACAAAGGAGAAGTGGTCTTTGGGATCTCAATGTTTTATGGACATTCTTGTACACTAGGTAAACTTTATAATTTTTTATGGCCCATGGTTAAGATTTACAACGTTGAGGCCATGGTGGATGGCAATCCTCTTCCCTTTTAGAAAAAAAACAAGATTCGCCTAAGAATTGGGTTTTTCTCCTTGGAACTCGCCTTCTTTGCCTAGCTTCTTTTCACTTTTTTCAACTTTTCTAAAGCATCTTTATCCATAATATTAAGAATAAAAGTCATTCTTCCCGGGATAAAATGTCTAGTCCTGAGGTGATTAACTAGTAATTAACTAATAATCCAGGGGCCTTAGCTTTTTCAATCTTCCACGAAAGAAAATGTCCAATTGACCATGATGGCTAGTTATTTTTCCCAGATAGACCAGGTCTTGCTCTCTAAGGAGATATTGGATTATGGAATGGGTCTGCGGGAGAAGGCCGAGTCAAGATTTGCAGCTCGCGTTTAATTTTGGAACTACGAAAAGGTAGTGGAAGTAGGGCACTCGAATTGAGGTCAGTTGCTTTGATTAAAATACTACATCTAGTTTCTTAGAACTTGTCCACTCTGGAACTTTTCTTCTTTCTTTTGTTTTTTTCCTCTAGTCGCCGGACCCTTAGGATTCTAACGATGATTTTATGAACCAAAGCATGTGGGTTAGAGCGTGGAACCCGTCAGAGTTTTGTGGCATGAATCTTGCAAAAGTGAACTTTTCAAATTGTATTAATTTGTTTTCATGATAATTTATATAGTTTTCGACTATAGGTAAAAAGATCAAACCACCTTCAATACATTTCTTAACGTGTCATGCATTCAAGAATAATCCTTGCAATTTACTATACGTCACGCCAAACAATCATTGGAGGCGGTTGCAATTTTCCTCGAGATACATATTTTATAATTCCTCCGAATTTGCAAGTAATTAAGTTACCTCGTGGTAGTGTCTTTGTTTTTCCTCTTCTTCTTCTTCTTTTTTTTTTTTTTTGTTCTTTCTCTTGTCCGTTGTGCTCCACAAAAGGTTGTCACTCATCTGTGGAGTAGTAGAATTGTAAATGCATTGCAATCTCTCGTGGGCACATCATTTGTTGTATTATTATGGTGGTACAGGGATAGAAGGAATCTAATAAATGTTAACAAGAAAAGGAAGAAGATGAGTGCCCAACAAAAAATCGTAAAAGGCTCGAAAAGTGATGGAAGCAAAGAAGCTAATGGTCACATGGGGAGAAGGAGGGCTGTTTCCATTTTGGTGGCCTTCAAGTCAAGTTCCCATCATGGGCCAAAGTTTGGATGCAGGATTGTGGGTCTCCTCTTGCCACCCCTGTTGTAGGGTAATCCTCTCGTCCACTCTTACTGCAAATTGTAACCTTCTTCTCCCACCAAACATTTCCCACAGCTTTAAAGGTCTCTAGCTGCCTCGTCCATCTCTTCTTTTTCATTGTTTCCCCTTCTTTATCTTGATTAACTCCTTGTGGCCCCCTTTCGCCTACTGGTTAACGATGGCTTCAAAAGACAAATTAAATACTTTAGGAATTTAGGTTGTTGACTCTGCTCGCTCTTATGGGTTGGTTAGACCGAAATCAAAGAATGCTGATTATTTACGTTAAATGTCAACATCTTTAACATTCAAGGTCTCCCTTCAAATCCATGTCACAATCTATTTTTTACCCTTTTTTTTTCATCGACATAAAAAATAGAGAAAATAGAAAATACAGAGAGCAAATAATAGACACGAGAGTTTAAAACCTTTTCCAAAACAACATAAAAAGACCAGGAGAGAATAAAATAGAAAGATAAAGAGCAGGAGGATGATAAATATGAAGAGATGAATAAGTAAACAGACAAGAAGCTATCAATAGATAAAGGGAATGGACATGTAAGAATCCAGAGAGAAACTAAAGAAAAAATTCACCATATTTTTTCCAGCAACCCTCTCATCCAGTCACATCGTTCCCCTTTTCTCCTCCTCCTCCTCCAGCAAAAAAAAAAACCTATTCCCGCCATTAAATCCGGCCAAACCTGCCCCTACAAAACCACCAAGTCCAGCCAAAAAAACACTACCCCAAGCACCCAACTCCCTCCAATTCAAACTAAAAATCCAACCCAAAAACACCCTAGAAAAAATCAAACCACAACAAGAGAGAGTACCGGAGCGTGAAGCACACATGTCATAGTCCTAAGCACATGTCAACGCGCCAGCACGTGATTTACACGTGCCAACAAAGCCTACCCTCCATTCTAGCATTTTTCGGGTGACCCCAGCAGCTCTCCAATATCGTTTTCAAACCCAAACATTTTTTTCTCATGTTGTATAATCTTTAACATATCATTATTTTTTTGTAAAATAAATATTTGAAATGTTAAGGTTCAAGTTGTTGCGTGACAACCGCTTGGGAAAGTATTTTTCAATGTGATAAGATTGAGATCAATACCATAAAAAAAGAATTTGATTTATGTCCGGATGCATAAATGTGAAGATGTGTATTTATAGTCGAAAAGAAATTTATGCTCAAATAATGATTTTCAACAATTTTTTCAAAAAATTAAAAGAGGGGTAGGGTTATCCTCACATATAAAAATATTTCTTGTTTTTTTTTTTTATCAAGTTCAATAATAGTATGATACTTAAATGATCATTAAATGATGAGTTCTGTCACTCATATGTTATACTTTATTATTTTTATATAATAAGAATATATCTTTGTCATATGTTTTCTTTTCTAGAATCAACCCATGACCCTTAAACGAGTCTTATTTCTTGGAAATTGATTTATGTGTGTATATGAATTTAGATCTGTGAATTGACTTTACTCAATTTTTTATTAAATAATAAATCATTATCTTATAAGTAGAGCTATTTTTGAGTGACAATTTGTTTATTTTTTTTAATCAAGGAATAAACCCATTGGTAATATGATTCTTAAACAGGTTGAAGTTGAAAAATTCAATATGTTTTCAGTATATACATGTGTGGGTGAATTTGGACATGTGAGGTAACCGATGTCTTTAGCAATAATTTTTTTATTCAGTTCTATGTCATACAATAAATTATTATTTTACTGACGAGGTCAGCTAATAATATTTATTTTTAAAAATTAATTTTGACTTTTTTTTGTAAATATATTTTTTTCATCTGTGTATCCAAATATTTGTTTAGAATTTTTCATGTGCGAATACATTACCTGCATGTGAATATGGGTCGGGTCAAAATGACCCCATTCGATCCATTAAATGCAAGTAAAGACCTTCAAGTTTATTTAAGATATAATCAAGTAGAATAAACAAAAGCCCAAATTTATTTTTTTGTTTTCCTCGCAAGTCCAACATCAGTATTTCAAAAGTGAAAATAAAGTCCAAGATCCCGAATCGTTACCTTAGATTTTGTAGTCCTTTATCATAAATCAGTTTAGGTAAATTTTTTAAAAAAAAACATAATAAATATTTTTTTATTGTTAAAATCAAGTATAATGCAACTTATTAAGATGTATAAAATGATTGTTATATTTCATATGATATAAGTAGCCTTTTATTTAAAAATATATGAAAA
>Ga0307517_10007253_pt1 | contig 16223 bp, 24 predicted proteins | sample 23_EM_MG_FD_194515 | JGI IMG/M metagenome (GOLD analysis project Ga0307517, IMG submission 194515) | Populus trichocarpa ectomycorrhiza microbial communities from riparian zone in the Pacific Northwest, United States - 23_EM | ecosystem: Host-associated > Plants > Roots > Unclassified | place... | reverse complement strand
GAGGGTGGAAGCTGATTACCAGCTCGAGAGTATGGAATTAAACATCGAGCAAAAGTATGTCTCAGGTGGTGGATGTGCTGATTGGGCAACGGGCGGGCGCGTTCGTTGGGAACGGGGTATGTTTCTCATTCTCCTGGTGGATCTTCAATACCTTGGTGCGTCCCCCCCCCCAGTTCTTCAGCTTATCCGGTAATGCCGCGATGCTTAGGGTGACCAAGGGCCTTCACCCTCACCAAACGAGGTTCTGGATCTGATCTTCTTTCACCTCTCCGTACTTTATGTTCCAAATGCGACGCCCCTGTAATCTATCCCGTGCTCCTTGTGTTAAATCGGAATGATGTCCTCTCCACCATCATGAAACATCGCGAAAAGCCAAAGCTCAATGTATTATACACACAACCGACGTTGCCAAGGTGGTAAGGTTTACTCGTACTTCTTCATGAACGAGAGATGGAAGTTCTCTAAAGCGTTGACGTACTCTTCAACGCCAGGGCACAAGCACGTTAACCGGTAGTGAGATTCTCCCTCCTTCTGTCCAAACCCGGATCCAGGGATGACGCAAATTCCGGTCGCATTGAGCAAATCCATCGCGTATGCCTCATCGGCCTGCTTCCCCCGCTTCTTCGCCTCTTCTATTGCCTTCTCAGGAAGGTAGAGGGAAGGGAAGAGATACAAAGCGCCAGGAGACTCGACGCATGAAACCCCAGGGAGGGCATTCAGTCGTTTGGCCATCGTTTGCGTACGAGAGGCGAGGGCTGCGTGCGTCGCGTCGGTTTCTTTCTTCCAGAGATCGTAGGAAGGAGAACCAGGTTTCGGGGGTCGGACCATGGTGTCGACGCCGATCTGACCAGAAAGTGGTGGGCAAAGTCCAACTGAGACCTGAGCGAAACGACGGTTAGCTATCACGCGATACGGTATTGCTTGTCGATTTCTACCATTTTATAGACCAGTGCGATGATGTCATCTGGGAAGTTCGTGCACTCAAAATAACCACCTCGCCGTCCGCACTCTCCAGTGACACCCTTGGAAATGGAATGGTAGGAGACCAACCCGATGGGACTGTCCATCCTCCGCACGATCTTCTTGAAGGAGGTGAAGGGGGCCTCTTTCGCGCGATGCAAGTTGCGCTGGTACACTTCATCGGCCAGAAGAACGAGGTTGTTCTCCTCGCATAGTTTCACGAGTTCCTCTTGCGTTTTCTCATCCAGTAGGGCACCGGTAGGATTACCTGGGTTGATGATAACCAGAGCTTTGGGGATGATGTCTTTCTTTTTGGCCTCCGCCAAGGCAGCCTTGATCTCAGCAGGGGAGGTGGACCATCCTTTGGATTCGTCGAGGTAGTAGGGTAAAGGTGCGCCGGAGAATTGAGCCAGGGTGGCGGTATAAAGTGGGTATTGAGGGATGGGGATCAAGATTCCCGAACGGCTGGGGTTATTCGGAGTTACGGGTTTGATCAACATCTGGATCAAGAGGGAAACGCCGAATGATGCACCGGCGGTTAGGAATATGTGGTTCGGATTGGAAGGGTAGCCATCACGCTCTGATGTCGAGTCAGTTTTGCTCTGTGTAAGGGCTCGCAAGTTTTCGCACCTTCGATGAACTTTGCGACGGATTTTCTGATGAAGGGGACACCCTGGGAGTGGGAGTATGCACCGATGGAACCGATCTCAGCGAGCAACTCTTGAGCACGCTCAATCACGTCCGCAGGGAACGCATCTTTCGCGAGGGTAATCAGTTCGGGGTACTCGGTTAATGCTGCCACCTGCACCGTTGGACTGCGTAAATCATGGTGGATCGGGAACAGGGAGGGAAAGACGGACCTGTCTGACAAAGGTGATAGGTGGCTGATCGAGGCCCTTTTGCTGAGGGTTTCCGATGTTGGACGACACGACCTTGGAGAACGGCAACGACGAGGAGGCATTCGGATCTTTCAACGCCACGCGGAACTCTTCAGCTTTGATGGCCAGCTCACCGCGGACGGCGTACTGGACGTTGAGAACGGCGGGATTGAGATCATCGACGGTGAGCATGGTGGCAGAAGAAAGAAGTCGACGGAGACGGTTGTTGACCGAAGTCTGTAATCGATAGTGGTTGGAGATAAACCTCTTGCTGATCATTTTTTGCATGGGCTAGTCTCGGGTCAGCGATGGCGCTCCGAAGGCCTGGACAGCGGGGCCCGAAGGTTGACGTTGAGGTCGGGTTCACTCCCGTATTTCCCCACAATTTTAAGCGGCCTTTACGTAGTATTACATCCGCCTGGACCTCCGTTCTGACCACAACGGAGAAAGTGGAGAAAGAATGAAAGGAATTGTGCGGGAGAGAACGGAATGAGGGTACAGTATGGGGGAGGGTCACGTCCGTGGTGAGAAAATGAAAGAGAGCGAGCCATTAAAACTACCAGACCCCTTGATGACAATCCACCGTCCCATCCTCGTCTCCTGTCCAATCCCAGCCACGAGCAACACAGAATCTTTCTTCGTCTCTCCCCACGAGTAGTTGACGCCTTTCGGCACTGACAGGAGCTGGATCGAATTAATAATTCCCGGAGCGTTCACACACCCAATCAATGAGAATGATTTCATTTTTTGGCCTAGTTTCCACAACTTGATCTGGCCGTCCCATGAACCTGAACCGTGGTTAGAACCGGTTTCGTATTAACCGGTACAGGCAGTGACGCTCTTACCTGACGCAAAAAGATCAGAGTAGCGTAATGATCCAATTGCAGTTATCCACCGAGGGGACGTTATCGTTCCTCGTTCCTCAGATACGGTCTCGTGAAGACCATGTGCGAGTGCCTGGACGTATGTTGGTTTTTTCTTCTGTGTTGACCAGAGAGATATCGACCTATGGTGGCTCAGTGGGGGATACTGGCAAAGAATATAGACGAAAGGGCACACCCACTATCACCTCCGCTCAAGAAGGTGGTCTCATCGATCATACAAACAACCTCCAGACTGCCTTCAACATATGTTTTCTGCTCCTTCTCTCTTAGTTCCCCGCCCTTGTCGACATCCATCCCCTCGAATGCCCCACCCTCAAGTAGGTCGCGTAATTTGCTCCGGCCCCCACCACGGAACACAAGTTGCGTTTCGTCAACGACCTTCCAGTATCGCACTGTCCGATCCCGTCCACCACATGTGACGGCTGTCTCCCCTCGAAGCGAATCGACAGACATGACAAAATCTTGATGACCGAAGAGTGTCTCGATATAGCCCATAACCGAGAGGTCAAAAAGTTTCACTGTTCGGTCATATGAACCGCTGAATAGTTGCTGTGACGACTTGCGGAACGCGAGACACTGCGACAAAGTCAGCAAACTCATCAAGGCCAATTGGGGTTGCGCTCACGCTGATGGAGTCCCGATGTCCGGTGAATCCCTTCACCCACGAAATCCCATCTGTGTTCTCCACATCCCAGACTCCGATGACGCGGTCCTTCCCACCGCTGGCCAAGTACTTTCCATCTGAACTCAATGCAAGAGTCCAGATTTCATCGGTGTGGCCGTCAGGGTTTGTCCTTTGCTTCCCTTTCATGGTCCTCTGCTTGTATGCGGTAGATAGTTTTTTTCCGGTGCGCAGGTCCCACTTGATGATCGACCCTTCTTTGCCGGCGGTGTAGAGAAACCTGCCGTCCTCAGACGCAACCGCAGTTGTAACAGTGAACCTATGACCACGAGTGCGCAAAGATATTGGTGGCACCCCAAAGTCATACTGCTTTCACTCAGCAAACAAGGGTATGGGGGATTGACGATCACACACCGAATCCGCAATGAACAAATGAATCTTCCCAGACTGTTCCGAAACGTCCTGCTTTAGCCTTGCAGAGATCAGCTCTTTGTCAATCTCCGCCGCGTCGTATTCCCCCTCCGCTAAACTGGTCTTGACCCCCTCGAGATATATCTGAGCGAGCCTTAACCGTTTCTCCGCCGGAGTCTCGTTCTCGTTCTCGGACCCGCTCTGGTAGGGGTCTTCGTCCGAGGCCCTCAGGTCCATATCGCCTACGCCTCCCAGGTCACGGCCATCTTCCGTCGCGTCAGATAGTTCCTCGTCGCGTGCGATTCGCTGTTTCGGCTGCCGAACTCCGGATGAAGGTTTCTTTGGCCTCAGTTTCCCATTGGTGGTCGCCGGCTTCTTTCGTGGGACAGAAGCAGAAGTGGATGAGGACCGTTTTCGCTTTTTCGAGCCTGTGGCGAAGAAAGGGTCCGGCATCCCTTTGCAACTGACTGGCTCAAGTGAGGTTGGAGAAATTTGCAGTCTGGTCGAGCCGATCGTCAATCGGCCCGGAACAGGCGATGATGCATTCCCACACTTTCAACGCTCGTTCCACGTGTACGTAATTGACAACCCATGCGTTTTCCGGGCACTCACCTGGTCCCACCACATGGAGGCCACGACTTTGCTTCCTAGGTCCTATTATGAACGCAAATGTAGAATGTTCTTATGACAATTAGGTAAACCAGCCGCAGTGTGAGGAGTTTCCAGGTACCCAAAGCCACACCAATTATAATACATTAGTAAGGCCCGTGCGTCTGGAGATGAATTGGCTCAGATAAGTGGAATCCACTGATGAGGCCAAATAGGACGCGACCCTCAATACGGTGGATCAGCACCCTACTATGCGTGCGTCTCCTGTATCTGAGCTTATTGGTCTGCGTCTTTTACCTGCCGGTGCACCTCGCTTCCGGCCGGGCGTCGAACTCGATCATCGTAGTAGGGCGGGATTCGCGACGCCCAGGATTGGTCAGTAATTTCCGTGATGTCCCGCATGCACACAGCATGGACAATATGTATATGTACTCAATTCACGGAATCACCTGCTCCTGGCCACGCGAACTCGGCTCCTCGTTGTTTGATCCCGGCATAGCATGCATTGCAGTAACCTTGCCATCGCCTCACTATAAAGTTCACCGGGCTGTCTCGAATTCTTGGGCATTCCGCAAAAGCCACTATGTTTGTCACCGGCGGTTACCAGGAGGATTCCTCACCATCCGTCATAGTGTGGGTCTTTACCTGGTTCCCCCCAGTACCGAGATGATAACAGATCCACCAGTGTGATGGGAGCCACCGGGAGCGGGAAAACATCTGTGAGTACGTCAAACATCCTGTTCGTCCGCTCCATCTCAACCAGAACAGTTCATCAATCTCGCAAGCAAGTCCAAACTTGACGTCGGTAGTAGCCTCAGGTCTTGCACGGAGGAGGTTCAGACTTCCGAGCGATTCACAGTGGACGGTCGCCCAGTTGTGTTGGTTGATACGCCTGGGTTCCAAGACACGTTCAAGAGTGATATGGATATCTTGGACTCCATCGCGCAATCGTTGGCTGCACGGTGAGTCACACATATACAAGACATCGAAGCAGTAGACCCTAAATGTCTGTCCCAGGTACGAACGAAGGGAAAACCTTGCTGGGATTATCTATGTGCATCGAATATCGGACGTGAGGTTTACAGGCACTGCCGTCAAGGGTTTCAAAACTCTATTGGCGATGTGTGGGAGCCAGGCGCTTCAAAACGTCGTTATCGTGACGAACATGTGGGGGAAGGTCACTCCAGAAGTTGGTGATGCCCGAGAACAGCAGTTGGGCAGCAGTTTCTTCGAGCCTGCTCTCGAAAACGGGGCACTGTTACTTCGTCACGACGACACCACCGGGTCCGCTCACAATATTATCCGGAATATCTTGGAAAGGCAGCCCGTTACCCTCCGAATTCAAGAAGAGATCTACGACGAGTGGAAGCGGATCGGCGAGACCGCGGCTGGAAAAGAACTTCTGAGGGAACTCGATGAGCAGGTTAGAAAACGCCTGGAGCAACTTCGGGAACTCCAGGAGATGCTGAATCAGACGGAGGCGGACGATGGAGAAACTCGACAGGAACTTCAGCAGGAGCTTTTGAGGTTGCGGGCAGAGTTGGCGGCTCTGAGTGGCGAGGTGTCGGACAAACCAATGGGTAGCTTCTGCGGGAGGATGCAGGATGTGATTTTGTTCGCGGCTTTTGGCGCAGGAGTTTTTTTATGGGCGCGCACTCGGTGATGGTGGTTAGAAACACAGAGGCGGTTGTATTCCCTTCTTTCGTTTTGGTCAACATCATGCAGGTAGGTCGCAGAGGTTTCGGCATTTCCCGTCTTCTGTTGCTCGTCACATCGGTCCCCCCAACCTGTTCCCCCCACGGGTCTGGGTCATACAAATACTCCCAGTACACCGTAAAGACGTTGGATTACCGAGAACTACATGCTGTTGGAACCCTCGAGTGGAAATCACCGAAACGAATTCATGTCCACCGCCACAGTTTACTTAGGACGTCCCGGTAAACGATCTCCTTCCTCACTGATCGTTATCTCTGAGGTTTCTCTTTTTGTTGTGCCGAGGATCGAGGTGGTCTGTATGTGTCAGTGGTGAGGAGAACCATGCACGGCGTCCATCGGATGCCTCGTGCACGCCACGACCAGTGCTCGACGCGAATAAAAGGCGATTAGAAGGGTGGGGGAGGGGCCACAGCCCCCTCGCCTTTGGGATCCCACACTCTACTGCCATCGCCCCAAATCCCATCACCCGGCATGCACTCCCACGACCCAGCTCCGTATGTATCTCCTCGTGATGAATTTGGTTTTGGCGCTCATCGTGATTGTCAAGCCCGTCTCATCCCTCCAGGTAGGATGGAATCTTGGTGTCCTCTCCGAAAAGACGTATTGACCCGCCATCGCCCTTCTCCAAGGGCCTCCGGGGTTTCAGCCAAGTCGAAACCAAAACAGCAACTTGTCCCACCTATCACCATTGCGTGAGTGATGAGTATACTTAACAAAGGCCAGGGCTGAGTTTCGATACAGCGTCATGGGGGCAACAGGAAGCGGAAAGACCTCGGTAGGGATGGCGAACCACCGGTTCGTCTGTTAACTGACCTTCGATTTAGTTTATCAACATGGCCAGCCGTTCCAACCTCCGCATCGGAGTGAATTTGGAATCGTGTACTGCAGAAGTTCAACTAGCAGATGAATTCACCCTCGATGGACGCCCTGTCGTCCTTATTGACACACCCGGTTTCGACGACACCAACAAGAGCGACACCGACGTCTTGAAATTGATTGCAGCGTTTCTGGCAACAACGTGAGCAGCGTCATTCACCCACAGATACTGGTTGATTTAACACTTGGCTAGGTATGAGGCCGGCTCAAAGCTCGCGGGGGTTATTTACATCCACCGCATTTCCGACAGGAGGTTCACCGGGATCGCTGGACGCAATTTCAAGATGTTCCGTGAGCTTTGCGGTGACTCGACACTCAAGAATGTCATCCTCGTCACCAATATGTGGGGGGAGGTCCCACAGGATGTCGGGGAAGCTCGCGAGAATGAGCTCACAACCAACTATTTCAAGCCGGCCCTTGGCAAAGGTGCACAACTCGCTCGTCACCACAACACCGCCCAATCTGCGCAGGATATCATCCGACGTATCATGAAGAACCAACCTATCGCTCTCCAGATCCAACGCGAGCTTGTCGACGAAGGCAAGAACATCATCGATACTGCCGCTGGCGAGGCCGTCAACAAAGAGCTCAACGAACAGATCCGACGCCACCAGACCGAGCTGAAGGCTGTCCAGGAGGAGATGAGGAAGGCACTCAAGGAGAAGGACGAGGAGACAAGGCAGGAGTTGGAGGAAGAGACACGGAAGCTCCAGGACCAGATGAACAAGATAAGGGTGGATTCCGAAGGTATGGCGTCAAACTACCAACAGGAAAAGACGAGGATGGAGGAGACAATGAGGCAGATGCAAGAGCAAGCTCGTCAGGATATGGAACGAGCTGAGGCGGCGTATAAGCAACAGATGGTCGATCTCAACAGGAGGCTTCAGGAGAGTGCTAATGCCTCTGCTGCCGAGAGGGAAGCAATGCAGCAGCAAGTTAACCAACTACAGCATCAGTGGGATAATCGTCCTCGTGGGAGACGACGTGGATGCCTCATCATGTAGACGATTGTACTGTTGGAGCCGTACTCTTTGTTTCCTCCCTGCAATTGAGTGTATTGCTTGTAATTGGTTCTCACTTTTGTTTGAAGCCAGACCAAGGCTTCAATTCTGTGAAACCAGGCGCTCGAGCCGGATATAGATCGCGGGTATCCCTTTTCCATCAAACACAGCTGACAGGATTTCACTCGGTTTCACTAGTGTCACTAACCCAGCACTGACCACCACGTAGCACCTGCCGACCTCGAGTTGGGACTCGCGGCAAGGTGGTGATGGAAAGACTACCCCAAGAACTCATCGAAAAAGTCATCGATCACGTTGACTATGTCGACCTCAGGGCTTGTTCGCTTGTCGGACGTCGTTGGGTGGCAAGGTCCCGGTGGAGAGTGTTGGGAAGCGGGTACTGCTCGTTCATTGACCGACGGCAACTCAAGTCGTCACCGTGGCGCACCAGACTATTGACCACGGGACTGTCGACCTTCGCCCAATGCATCCACACCCTCACGTTGGGCTCTACCGCCGTGCAGGCATGGGCAGGACTCTTCCGCAACACCGACGTGGTTCTTCCTCACCTCGAGTCCCTCATTATCACCAACGCTCAGCTGGGACTTGACGATGTCGCGGTGCTGAAGCGGAATTTTGGGAACACCCTCCTCTCACTCTCCTTGAACAGGGTGTCTATTAAACCCAAGGAGTTTTATCCAATCCTTTCGTCCTTCCCAAACCTCGACAACCTTTCGATCACGCGTTTGAACCTTCCCCATCTTCCCTTCGGCAACATACCTACCTGTCCTCGGACACAGGGCAAGTTGACCCTGGTTGGTGTTGAAACCCATGACACGTGTGTTCCCCTCCTTCTGAGGTTACCGGTTTGGTTTCGCACACTTTATTTCGACGACACCGTGGAGGTTGGGAAAGTACATCCGCTTGTGCGCGCTTGCTCGTCAACGCTCACAACTTTGGAAATTAGAGGTAGTGTTCGTTCCTTCCCTGTGGCCATCGCCGATTCTAACAAGGTGAAACAGACGATGTTCCCCGCAAAGACGGGCATGAGCCTCCACTGGCCTCCGAACATTACCCCGAGCTTCGAACCATTTGCTTCACTCTTGCTGCGTTTGTAAAACCTCGAGATTACGTGGCCCTGGTGCTGTCCTCCATTACGTCCGCCCCAAAGCTCTCGGAAGTCTCGTTCATCTTCACCCGCACGGAACTTGGTCGAGACTTAGTCATTGCCATGAGCCTGGCCGGGTGGGGGTCTGTTGATGACCAACTATATCGTCTTGCACAACAAGCGACACGAGGAGTCACTGCCTCCTTCGATTTTCTCATGCGGCCGGGTTGGACTCCTAGGAGGGACGGAAAGAGCTTCATGTGGGGGTTCAGAAGACTTGGTGTCGTGAAGTTAAGAAGTTCTGGCAAGGACGTGGTCACATACTACCCCAGAGCTCACTAGAACAATACCCCACGTTTTTTTGTACCCGTAACTGCCCCGCCTCGTACCCTTTGATCTTGTACACAGGCAGATTTTGCTCTGCGATCGATTGTTGTCCCACCTCTTGATCTGCATCCATGACCTTGTCCTACTAGCCCCATCCAGAAGTCACAATCTAAAATTACAGCGAAGGGATCAGATGAATTGTGTATCACTCGCTAATATTGATACGCCGCTGGGTCTCCCATTCTTTCCACTGATTCTGTTCAGTCATCTCGACCCAGAACGCCTGGCAGCCTCCTTCTCTATTCTTCCCTCTGGGATTTCTCTTTCTGTTGTGCCGAGGTCCAGAATGAGATGTGCGTGTCCGTGGCGAGGCAATCCACGGCCCTCACCTTTCACGACCCATGCGACCAATTGATAAGGCGGGGATCAAGTCACACTTTTCTCCCCATCTTTTACCTCGCGGACGCGACTGCACTGGCATCCGTCATCTTGAAAATGTCCTCGAATGGCCAAATTCCGGATGTGTCGTCGTGTTTAGATTTCGTTTTGAGGGACTTGGAGACCACCTCCGGCCCACCTTATCCCTCTTGGTACGATGGAGCACTGGTACCTATTCCTATAATAATAAGTCCGCTGAACCGCTTCCATCTTTCATGCAGGGCTAGAAGGGATCCCAGCGAGCAGGAACCTATCGCCATTGCGTAGGTGACTGGCTTCCTTGATCGATACTTGGACTGAGGATTTCCGTAGCGTCATTGGCGCGAAAGGGAGTGGGAAGACTTCCGTGAGGATGGCGGACCGTTGCTCTGTCTGTGAACTGATTCACCGTCCCTAGTTTGTCAACATTTCTAGTGGTTCCAACCTTCGCGTTAGAACGAACTTGGGATCGGGTACAACTCGAATCCAACTCTCTCCTGAGTTCGTTCTCGACGGGCGACGGGTGACCCTTATCGATACGCCCGGCTTCGACGATAACGCATTGAATGAGAAGGATGTCTTGGAAATGATTGCGGCATTTTTGGCGACGACGTGGGTACAATTGTTCGTCAGCCCATCCCATCGATTCAATTTTCGATTAGGTACACGAACCGTTCGAAGCTTGCGGGGATCATATACATTCACCGCATTTCTGATGGGCGACCAGTTGGAATTTATCCACGCAACTTCGGGATGCTCCGCAAGCTGTGCGGAGACTCGACACTCAAGAACGTCACCCTCGTTACCAACATGTGGGGAGAGGTCTCAGGGGATGTCGGGGAAGCTCGTGAGAGGGAGCTCATCACGAACCATTTCAAACTAGCCCTCGACGGAGGTGCCCGGCTCACCCGTCACTACAACGCTTCATCGTCTGCGTACACTATCATCCGGCGCACTATTTGGGGCCGGGCGTACGAGTTTGCTGAAGAACAGGAGAGTCCGCCCTATACAGCGTCCAGCAGTGGTTTCGGGCAAGAATTTGAGGAACACGCCAGGCGCTATCAAGCAGAGACGGAAGCTTGGCAAGAGGTGATAGCCCAGATTCGGAGGGATTGTGAGGAAATGATTCGTGAACTCCAGGAGGAAAAAGACCAGATCCGGAGAGAGTCCAGGGAGGAGATTCGTAGGTTCCAGGAGGGTGCGAAAATGGAGTTGGAGCAGATGGCGTCCAAGTACAGCGAGGAGGGAAGGAGGATGGGGGCGGAGATGCGGCAAATGCAGGAGGAAGCTCGTGTGGAGAGGGAACGGTTACTCGATTGTCCCAACATTTACCTTCGACAATGCCCCCGGTGCCGATGAACCACTCAACTATGTACAGAAAAAAATAGCAGCCACGGAATGCCCTCCCCCGCAAGCCCGGCTTGTGTTTCGCCATTAGAATGTCGTACAGGCAGGGTCTGGGTTTCCTTCGTTCGTTCCCTGGAATTTGCTGTACCACCCTGGCTCGATCAGGTCGAGCTCGATTGAGGGTCGCACTTCTTGAGCTGCATCCACGACCACGTAACTACGGGTCGGCCACACCCTAGAGTCACAACCTTAATTTGCATAGACTGCAGGTGCAGAACGAGGCCCATTCATCAACATCAATACGCCGCTGGGCCTCCCCCCCTCATAGATGCGTTTTAAAGTTCACCAGTCACCGGATTGAATGCCTTTGCCGATAATCCTACCAGGACGGAACACAAGTATGGGGTGTCTTCGGTTCTGTCAAACTTCGAAATTATGTGATCCTACGCGTAATGATGTGCGTGAATATCTGGAAGTGTGGCGGGGATCCTTGTGTGCCGAAGAGTCGGTTGTGTCTGTCCCAAATTCCTCGAGCACCTGACGCAGGGGATGTATCGATATAAACCGAGGACGCCCGCCATGCGCCGGGTTTTTTATATCCCTCTCAGTCTCACCTGCTGTACGTCTTTTCTAACGAATTCCGCAGGTCGTTGCACGGAATTTGTCTAACGCGGTTGATTCAACTATTAGGCTGACAACACCGCCATGGTGACCAACGAATCGTATCCGGCTTCATTGATAGCGTACGTACACCTTTACGGACGAAAGCATTCCAGGGTTTGCTCAGGATACTTCCAGACTCATGGGGGTGACGGGGAGCGGAAAGACTTCAGTATGGAACGATTGCACACCGATCCACACTATTGATCCTCACGAACTTCTTCGCTCGCCTGTTTAACAGTTCGCAAACCTCGCGAGCGGATCCGACGACCTCAAAGTAGGGACCGACCTTATCTCTTGTACATCTGAGATCCAGCTCTCCAAACCGTTCAACCTTGGCGGACGTAGCGTGGTGTTGATTGATACCCCGGGGTTCAATGACACGGAGATGAGCGATTCCAAGATTCTGAGGATGATTACGACTTTCTTGGAGAGGACGTACGTCCAATACCCTCTTTCCACTTTTTTTTTACGGTTCACCAACCATTTGCTACAAGGTATGAAAAGGGAGTCAGACTCACAGGCATAATCTACTTCCACCGCATCTCGGATGAACGGTTTACAGGAATGGATGTCCGAAACTTTGGTGTGTTCAGGAAGCTCTGCGGGGAAGAGACGTTGAAGAACGTTGTGATCATGACAAACATGTGGGGCAACGCCACCCTTGAAGTCGGCGAGGCTCGAGAACGACAGCTATCTGCCCTGTTCTTCAAACCCGCTATCGACAAAGGAGCCCAGTTCATTCGCCACGCCAACACCGCCGACTCTGCCCATGCGGTCATCCACGCCATATTGGACAATCATCCCCTCGCCCTCCAAATCCAGGAAGAGCTCGTCGACCAACATATGGAGTTTTCGCGGACGGCAGCCGGTGAGGAGATCCGCCGGGCTCTCAACGAACACGCGGAGAAACTCGAGGATAAGATCAGGGAGCTACAGAGTGAACTACAAGATGCAGAGAAGAGGGAGCGGGAGACTCGGCAAGAGCTGGAGGAAGATATTCGCGAGCTACGGGAAAGGCTGGATTCCGTGAGGTCGGAGTCGATGCAGCTGGAAACTAGGTACAGAGGACAGAGGGAAGAGATGCAGGGAAAGACGGATACCCTCATGCGCGACCTGCTCAAGACTTTAGTTGGGGTGTTCAAGCTGGGGTTTTTCAGTGGAATCTTGCTTTCAGTATTATTAGGGTTAGGTTTTCGATACTAACCTCGTACTTGACGCGCTCGAATTGTATGCCGTTCTCCAAAACCCTCAACTTGGAGGTCCATCGGAGAATACCGATCAGTCAACGTTGTCAACATCTGTCCGCTCTTCCGATTCCAATGACAACCTCGGCCATCGTGGCTTCCGCATGGGCTGGTAACAGCGGAGCCTCAGCCGGTAACGCGGAAGCGAAATGACTGACACCTGTACAAACCTAGCTCCGGTTTTATTGAATCACTTCTCCGCGCATCACCCCGGCAGACTAATGTGATTCAGGGCTCTGCGACCTCCCTTTAACCACCAGGCATCCTATCCCTATCCAGATACAGTTAAAACCGGCACATCACAACGTGCTGCGGTATTTTTGTGTCGTCCAACAGCCTCCAGATAAACCGCCGCCACGATCCTTCTGGCACAGGCATCGTAATCAGCCCTCTCGTACTCGGATCTCAGGGATATCTCTCGCTGTCCACATGTCTGACCAGGCATTTATCGCGTACGTGGCATAGGGAAACCACTCATGTGCTCCCGCTCACCGCTTTCGACAGGCTGATGGGAGAGACGGGCTCTGGAAAAACTACGGTATGTATGGCAACTCGTCTCCAATGGCCCCAACTCTTATGATATGGTGCATCGACCAGTTCGTAAACCGTGCAACCAACAGCGAAGCCTTCCTTGTGGGGAGCGGCCTTCATTCTTGCACTTCCGAAATACAAGTTTCACCCCAATTCCTTGTCGGTGGTCATCCAGTGGTTTTGATTGACACCCCTGGGTTCAACGACACGGTTACGGACGATGCGGATGTCCTGAAGAACATTTCAGCATTCCTAGCGACAGTGTAAGCCATTTCCACTCCACGCTGGATGTAACTGACCCGCACTTCAGGTACGAGAGTGAGGTGAAACTCGCCGGGGTCATCTACTTCCATCGGATCTCGGATGAACGGTGGAGGAGGTCCGATACCCGTAGCTTCGGGTGGTTGAAACGCATCTGTGGCGAGCCAACCTTGAGGAACGTTGTGATCACGACGAACATGTGGGGCAACGTGAATCCAGATATCGGTGCCACCAGAGAGAAGCAACTCGCCGTTGAATTCGTCAGACCCGCTCTCAATAAAGGTGCGCGGCTCCTCCGCCACTACGATACCACCGAGTCTGCCCACCGGATCATACGGGCGATCTTGGACAACCGTCGAGCCGCACTTCAGGTCCAACAAGAGCTTGTTGATGAGAAGAGGGAGTTCGATCGGACGACGGTGGGAGAAGAAATCAGTCGCGAGGTCGACGAGTCCGCGAGGAAACTCGAACAGGAGATTGAGGAGTTACAAGATGTGCTGGAGACGGTGAGGGGTAGGGAGAAGGAAACAAGGTTGCAGCTAGAGTCTGAGATCGCCGAACTGCGGGAGACAATCAAAAAACTCACGAATGGGTCGAGGAACATGAACGCAGACTACAAGAGGAAGAAAGTGGAGGCGGTTAAAAAGTTTGCCTCTCTTCGTTCCCCGGTTGGTGTCAGCATTTCGTGTATAATAGCTGGTGCACTCTACTATTATTTCTTAGCTTAGGTTGGCAATCGTATCTGCTCAGTGTACGTATCCTCACGATTCTCCAGTGCTGCTACGGTTGGTATACACCCTGTGGACTGCACGCGTGCACGTGAATTGGGACGAAGGCGCTTGGACGGAACGCCACACTCTGCCACACTTCCTTAACCACCACATGGACATGTGGCTTGTAAACCAAGACGAGTATGGCCAGCTCACGCCCGAAGGTTATACGAACATTGATGCCTTCTCTACACCCGATGGCCTTGAGAGCTACTCCCCAACCCATGATCCATTTTTGAGTTGCTCCGAAGATCCTCCGGCGCTCATCGCGTGTGTAGCCTACCTCTCATACAGTGCTTGAGCGGTGGCTAACCCCTTGGTTCAGTGTGATGGGGGTCACCGGGAGCGGGAAAACTACGGTAAAGAGGACTGCCGTCCGACATATTTCCACCAACTCTGACGAATACAACTGCAGTTTGTGAATCAAGCGAGCAGGTCCTATCTAAAAGTCGGGGAAGACCTTGAGTCTTGCACATCCGAGATTCAAGAGTCTGGCGAATTCATTTTGGATGGCCGACGAGTCGTGCTCATTGACACTCCGGGATTCGATGATACCCGCAAGAGTGATACGGACGTGTTGAAATCGATTGCGGCATTCCTGGGAGAATCGTAGGTCGAGCCGCGCATGGATCCTTCTTATTGGGCACAACTGACGGGGATCTTCAGATATTCGGCTGGCGCGACACTCGCAGGGGTCATATACGTCCATCGAATTTCGGACGACAAGTTTGGCGGTTTGGCCGTCAAGAATTTCCGGATGTTTAGAGAACTCTGTGGGGAGAAGACGTTAAAGAACGTGGTCCTCATGACGAACATGTGGGGTCGGGTCACCCCTCAACAGGGGGCGGACCGAGAGCAGCAACTCAAGGACAGGTACTTCAACGCCGCAATCGAGAAGGGTGCGCAAATATACCGCCATCACAACACACCTGAGTCCGCACGAGTGATCTTGCGAAAGATTCTCAAGAACCAGCCAGTCGTTCTGAAGATCCAGCGCGAGCTGATCGACGAAGGCATGGACATTGGACAGACAGGGGCTGGGGTGGAATTGAACCGGGAGATCCGTGAGGTGGTAGAAAAATACCAGAGAGACGTCAGAGAGCTGGAGGAGAATATGCTGAAGGCGATGGAAGAGAAGGATGAAGAATCTCGGGAAGAGCTGGAGGAGGAGAAGAGAAGGATGCAAGAGGAGATGGAGAAGCTCCGGAAAGACTCAGCGGAGATGAAGTCCAAGTTTGAAGAGGCTCGACGCAGCATGGAGGAGAGGATCAACGTGAGGTTTGAGACGCAGGTGAGACGAATTCAGGAGGCATACGAGGCGGAGATCCGGAAATACGAGGGCAAGGTGAATGAACTAGAACGAGACGGACGCGAAAATGCGTCGCAGATCGCGTCCTTGAGGAGGACTCTGATAGAACTTCGTGAGAAAGCCAGCGATGTCAAGAACTGGAAGTGTATCATCATGTAGACTTTGGTATCTTGCGAATGTATCCTTCGTCCACTTGCTCAAGATCGGCTGCATTTTACATAAGCCGCCCTCTCTCTCCGAACGCCAAAATGACCCGCCGACCCCCCAACGAGCTGGAGAAAAAACTCCA
>Ga0307517_10007252_pt1 | contig 16224 bp, 10 predicted proteins | sample 23_EM_MG_FD_194515 | JGI IMG/M metagenome (GOLD analysis project Ga0307517, IMG submission 194515) | Populus trichocarpa ectomycorrhiza microbial communities from riparian zone in the Pacific Northwest, United States - 23_EM | ecosystem: Host-associated > Plants > Roots > Unclassified | place... | reverse complement strand
GCTGATGGTCAGTTCCTCCAGCTTGCCGCTGCCGGCAGCACCCGTGATCTCCTTCTTCCCCATCACCTGGATATTTGGCCGGGTGCCGATCTGGTCGATCAGGTAGGCCGACATGGTGCTGGTGAGGTTCTCCTTTCGTATCAGGATCGTGACACTGCGGGCGAACTTGGAAAGGTGCATGGCGGACTGACCGGCTGAATTCCCGCCCCCTACGACAAAGACCTCCTTATCCCGGAAGGCGGCCGCCTCCGTCATGGCGGACCCGTAATAAACGCCGGCTCCCGTAAAATCCTGGATGCCCTGGGTCTCCAGCTTGCGGTAATCGACGCCCGTCGTAATGACGATGGAATGGGTATTGATCTCGTTGCCGTTATCCAGGATAACTTTTTTATAGCCGTCTTTCTGGCAGATCTGCAGCACCGACCTGGGCAGCAACAATTCCGCGCCCAGCCGGCTGGCCTGCGTGGTGGCGCGGCGGGTGAGCTCGGCCCCGCTGAGCCCCGTGGGAAAGCCCAGGTAATTTTCGATCCGGGAACTGGTGCCTGCCTGGCCTCCCGGCGAACGGCGCTCCACGAGCAGGGTCTTCAGGCCTTCCGAAGCCCCGTATACGCTGGCGGCCAGCCCCGCCGGGCCCGCGCCGATGATGACCACATCATAGATATGGTTCTTGATATTTGGGTTCAGGCCGATCTTCTCGGCTATCTGCTGGATGGCGGGCGTACAGAGATAGCTGCCGTCTTCCAGGAACAACACCGGCAGGTCCTTGAGGGGAATGGTATTCAGTTTCAGCAGCTGGGCGGCATCCTGGTTGGTCTCGATGTCCATCCACTGGTAGGGGATGAGGTTCCCGGAAAGAAAGTCCTTGATCTCGTGCGACTGGGGAGAGAACTGGTAGCCGATCACCTTCATCCCTCTGAAAGCCGGCTTATAGAGGCTCTGCCAATCGTCCAGCAGCTCGTCGACGACGGGATACAGCTTTTCCTCCGGAGGATCCCAGGGCTTCATCAGGTAATAATCCAGCTGGATATCGTTGATCGCCTTGATGGCCGCATCCGTATCGGAATAGGCGGTCAGCAGGATGCGCTTGGCGTCGGGAAAGATCTCCATGGCCTTCTTGAGGAACTCGACGCCCTCCATCTCCGGCATCCGTTGATCGGAAATGATCAGCGCCACCGTCTCGGACTTATTCTTCAGATCCAGCAGACTATCCAGCGCTTCACTGGCCGAAGAAGTGCTCAGCACCCGGTAATTGGCCCGGTATTGCGTTCTCAGATCACGGGTGATCGCCCGCAGCACATGCAGGTCATCGTCGATGGAAAAAATAATGGGCAGGTTCATAATAGGTTGCCGGTAAAGTTAGGCTTTCAGCCGTTAATGAGAAAACAAACGATGAACTCCGTCCGTCCGGGAACGGAATGGACCTTCACCGAACCCCGGTGCTGCCGGGTGATGCGGGCGACTACGTCCAGGCCCAGCCCCGTACCCTTCCCGATCTCCTTGGTGGTGAAGAAGGGTTCAAAGATACGCGACCGGATAGTCTCCGGGATGCCGGGGCCATTATCAATGATGGTGATCTTCACGAATTCCTTGTCTCTTTCCGTGCAGATCTCCAACCGGCCCTTTTTTGCGGCCTCCATGGCGTCGAGGGCATTGTCGATCAGGTTCGTCCAGACCTGGTTCAGTTCCCCGACAAAGGCATTGACCTTCGGCAGCGTCAGGTCATAATGCTCGATCACCTCGATATTCCCTTTTTTGATCTTATGGTTCAGCATGATCAGGGTATTGCGGATACCATTATGGATATCGGTATATTCTTTTCCTCTTCCCTGATCCATATGCGTAAAGTTCTTCACGGACTTCACCAGCTCAGAGATCCGCTGCGAAGACTCCTGGATATCCTGCACCATCTTTTCGGTGACGAGGTTGGAATTGATCCAGTTGAAGATAGGCGACATGTATTTGTCGGGAATATGTTCCATGAAATATCCCAGGTCGTCGCAGGTGAAGGCGGCTTCCAGGAAATTCTCCGCGATCTCGCCGCTGTTGATGACACGGTGCTCATCCAGCCATTCCCGGATCTCGTCTTCCAGTTCCGTTCGTTGTATCAGTGTGAGCTTGGGCTTTTCCGTCCTGCTCATCACTTCGAAGAGCTTGTCGGTGACCAGGTCGACCTCTTTCTCCTCCATGCGGATGGCGATCACGGCTTTGAAATTTTCCGGCACCAGGTGCAGGTGCTCGATCAGGGAAGTAGAGCTCCGCACGATGGCGGAGGCGGGGTTGTTCATCTCATGGGATAGCCCTGCCGATAATTTCCCCAGGGCCATCATCTTTTCATCCTGCTGCTGGAAGGCGGTGAATTCCCGGACCCGGGTGGTCATAATATGGACAAGGGCTTCGGTCAGCTCGAAATATTTGCTCACCAGTTCCCGGGCCCTTTCGATGGGAAAGGTCATGATCTGGGTCTCTTCTATGGCCTGCAGGTTGGCGCCTGCATGATAACCTCTTGAAAAAGGAAGATAACCGGTGATCACCCCTGCTTCCTGTCTCGCTACTTCCCGGACCTCGTTATTCTGCATCAGGAAGATCTTTATCCCACCCGTCACGATAATATGGGTGCCGGTGGCCGCCTCCCCCGCTTTTATCAGGTAATCCCCTTCGTTGAGGATATAATGCCTGCTGTTATCCGCGAACCATTGCAATTGCTCCGGGGGGACCTTCGCCAGCGCTTCGATAGTTTGCAGCCAGGCTGCGTCGACTGTTTGCATACTACAAAGTAAGCCATTTTGGACGAGAAAAATGCCGGCTGCCGGATGGCTCCTGTTCGGCTTTGCTGCCGCCATAGTCCTCCTCCCCGCCGTTCGTGCTCATGGGCAATTACATGGCCGTGCACCAGTGCATAGTGCGCCCATTCCTTTTATCAACGGCACCAACAGCTCGCACGAAATGCGGCTCTGAGGACCATGGCGGCAGGCAAGTCCCTAACTGGGCAATTTCATGGATGGCACCAGCACGATCAGCGACTACTGCGGTACTATGTCTTGAAGCCGCATTTTCTGCGAGCTCATTCTACCGTTGAGATCACGTTGGCTGAAAAGATTGCTAATGGTGGGCCTTTGCATTGGCTTATGAGCAGGAACAGCGGCGTAAAGACATAGTACCGCAGTAAGCCGAAATGCATAGTACCGCAGAAAGCGGATAAAGTGAATAGAGTGGTGGAGAGCACATAGTAACACAAAAAAAAGAGGGTGTATCGATCTTGATACACCCTCTGCTATGGATAGTTCGGTTAACTTAATAAGGTAAGATGAAAGTATAAGTCTTGCCGCCAGAGCCCTGCCAGACCACTTTAAAGTAGTAGTGGCCGTCACCGACGGGACAGCCTGTCGCCGCGCCGCTGGAGTCCAGACCGAAGGTCACCGTAGTGGTTACCTCAGGACGGATGATCTGCACCTGGCCGGAAGTGAGACGGAAGCTACAGCCCTGGGTAATGACGAGGGGCTGGCTGATCACGGCCGTGAAAGCATTGCCAAACCGGTTGGTGCCCCATTCGGCGATACCCGGCGTAGCGCCTTCGGTATGCGTGCCGGTGGTAGTGATCACCAATCCGCCGCTGACCCAGGTATAGAGACGCTGGCGGGCAACATGCCAGCTGCGTTTCATGCCGTTGTCGAAGGTGATGGACATATCGTCGCTGGTGATCGTATGCGTAATGCCGTTAGGAAGGTTGGGCAGGTTGAGGAAACTTCCTCCGCTGACGTTCTTATAGATATGCGTGCCGTTGAGCGTAATGCTCTTGCTGTCGCTGACGCGGGTGATCTTCAGGTTCTGGATGCTGACGGTGAGCGTAGCGCCGGCATCGGACCATTTTTGTCCGTCGGGCCAGGTAATGACCACGACGCCGGTACGGCTGCGGGTGCCCCAGCAATTCGAACCGTTATAGGTAATGGTGATCTTGTTGGAGGCGGCGGTGGTATCCATCGTGACGACGGCGTCGCAGATATAGCTATGCAGCGTATCGGGCTGGTGAGGACCCATGGTGGCGATACCGCTCGCATAGCCGGGTGAAGGTTTTACGCTGCTGCCGGTAACGAGGGCCTGGCTGGTGAACATGGTGGTCACGTCGTCGGCAACGGCGTCGGTTTCATTGGAGACACGTGTCTGGTCGTCGGATTGCGTTTGCAGATCGGCATCGGATGTGCCTGTGGTGGTGGAATTGTTATTGTCCTTTTTACAGGAATGGATGATGACTGCAAGGGCGATGATCGGAACGAACCGATAGAGGATTCTTGTCTTCATAAATTACTTTTTACATGTTGGTTTTACGGCTTCAAAATTGTTTTGCTTAGGACGGATTTTTGCCTGTATAGTTTAACGCGTTTGAGAATATATTATTCTTTTTTACCTCTATATAATGTTAAGGTCTTATCTAGTAAGAGATAAGGGATTATGAGCATAAAAAACCCGCAGGAACAGGCCTGCCGGCGCAATAAATTGCCGGAACTTACTCCTGTTTATCTAATGGCTATACCGGTCGTTTCGCCAGGGATAGGCCGTATTGGAATATCCTCTCTGTTCCCAAAACCCTAATTTATTCTCCGTCAGGAACTCGATCCTTTCTATCCATTTCGAACCCTTCCACGCATACAATTGCGGGGTGATCATCCGCAAAGGTCCGCCGTGTTCCCTTGGCAAGGGCTTCCCGTCGAAATGATGCACCAGCAGAACATCGGGTTTCAATGCTTCTTCCAGGGAGACATTGGTGGTATAACCGTCATAGCCGTAGCAGAGGATATGCGTGGCGTTGTCCTTCGGCTGCACCAATGCAGCGAGGTCCAGTAAGCGCACTCCCTTCCAGGGCATGTTCAGCCGGGACCAGGTAGTGACGCAATGAAAGTCCGATACGTCTTCCGTCTGCGGCAGCGCCATAAGATCGTCCCAGCTTAAGGTGAGAGGATGTTCAACGGCGCCGTCGACGGTCAGTTTCCAGGCATCCAATGGAATGGAAGGTTGCGTTCCGAGGTCCAGCACCGGCCATTTGGTCGTGAGGACCTGCCCGATAGGCGTCACGGGCATCCCGTGCCGGTTGGGCTTTCCAAACCCCAACGGTTTATCGTCGGCTACCGAGGGGGTGAGCCGGATCTTCTCTTCGAAGCGGGCCTTCAGCTTCATCCTTGCTTCGACGACCCTTTGTAATTTATCCGGCGTACCGGGTACATCCATGTCTCCAGTATTGGGATCTGCCATGGCGATTGGTTTGTCTTAAAGTTACGTTTTCCGCACGGTTTTTTTCGGTGCATCGGGGATCTGCAGCGTATAGGCCGTTTCCATCTTGGATTCGGAAAGGACGAAAAAGGTCTGGACGACGCCGATATTGGGCAGGGTAGCCAGGCGGTTCATCAGGAAGCCGTCATACTCGCTCATATCGCGGATCGCGATCTTCAGCAGGAAATCGAACTGCCCCGTCAGGTGATAGCATTCCATCACCTCATGGAATTTGATCACCTCTTTCTCGAATCCCCGCAAGGCGGATTGGGAATGCTCCTTTAATTGCACGGTCGTAAAAGCGCTCAGGTTCTTGCCGATGAGGTCCTTATTCAGCAGGGCGACATAACGCTGTATATAGCCTCCCTCTTCCAGCTTTCGGATACGCTCGTACACCGGCGTAACGGACTTCCCTAATTTATCGGCGACCTCCTTATTCGTCATCCGGGCATCGTGCTGTAATAATTGCAGTATGCGTATGTCGGTGGCATCCAGTGAAGAAAGCATAAAAGTTTTTTTTATTGAAAAGGGGCCGGCAACCCCTCCTGAAAAGACGAAAAATCGGATATTCCGTCAAAAATAGATTTATTTTCTGCAAAATCGCAAAAGCGTGGAACTTTAACCTATAGTTCTCAATTTTACTGAAAATAAGAGGGCTTGCTATGAAAAAGGATACCATCCTGGTTATCGGCGCTTGTGGTCAAATAGGCACCGAGCTGACCGCAGCATTAAGACAGGTCTATGGCAATCACCGGGTGGTGGCTGCCGATCTGAAAGCCCCTTCGGACAGCGGGGACCCCGGCGGCCCTTACGAGCAGCTGGATGTTCTGAACAGGGGCGCCCTTTCGGCCCTGATCGCCCGCCACGATATTACACAGATCTATTTACTGGCCGCCATGCTGTCCGCCACCGGCGAAAAACAACCGCAAAAAGCCTGGCAGCTGAATATGCAAAGCCTGCTCAACGTCCTGGAGCTGGCCTGCGAAAAAAATCTTTCGAAGGTGTTCTGGCCCAGCAGTATCGCCGTATTCGGCCCCGGCGCGCCCCGCCGGCAATGCCCCCAGCAAGCTCCCCTGGACCCGGCCACGGTCTATGGCATCAGCAAGGTCGCCGGCGAGAACTGGTGTAATTATTATTGGAGGAAGCACGGCCTGGATGTAAGGAGCCTTCGCTATCCCGGCCTCATCAGCCACCAGGCCATGCCGGGAGGAGGGACCACCGATTATGCCGTCGATATTTTCCACCGCGCATTGAAGGAGCAGGCTTATACCTGCTTCCTCCGGCAGGATACCTACTTGCCCATGATGTATATGCCCGACGCCATTCGCGCCACCATCGAGCTCATGCAGGCCCCTTCGGCCAAAATATCCATCCGTACCTCCTACAACCTCTCCGCCATGAGCTTTTCCCCGGCGGAACTGGCCAAAAGCATTGCCCAGCATATTCCCGGTTTTTCGATCTCCTATGCGCCTGACTACCGTCAGGCCATAGCCGACGGATGGCCACAGACCATCGATGACAATCCCGCCCGGCAGGACTGGCAATGGGATTATGAATACGGACTATCCGCCATGACCAGGGACATGCTGTTCCACCTGGCCAGGAAGTCCTCGCAGCCCGTCAATCATTTACCTCATTTGCAACCCGGTGTTTTTTTCTGAAACCATTTTTCTTTTTTGTTTTCGTCCTCATTTTTTACCGCCTTAACAACTTACCTACATGAACAAGAGAATCATTCTTCCATTGAACGGAGTCGGCCTGGATGACATCGGCCTGGTCGGGGGAAAATGCGCGTCCCTCGGCGAAATGATCCGGAACCTGTCAAGCCTGGGTGTGAACATACCCAATGGCTTCGTCATCACCACCGACGCTTACTGGCAGTTCCTGGAACAAAGCAAGCTCGCGCCTTTTATCAGGGAAGAATTAGATCATATCGACTTTAATAATGTGGAATCCCTCCGAAGGGTCGGATCGAAGGTCCGGCAGGCGATCAGCAATGCCCGCTTTCCCCACGAGCTTTCCCACCAGATCATTGCAGCCTATGAAACCCTTTCCCAGAGCTACGGACAGGCAGCCACCGACGTCGCCGTCCGCTCCTCCGCCACGGCGGAGGACCTGCCCGATGCCAGCTTTGCCGGTCAGCAGGAAACCTATTTGAATGTCAGGGGACCCGCCGGGCTCATCGACGCCGTCCGCAACTGCTTCGCTTCCCTGTTCACCGACCGGGCCATCAGCTACCGCCAGACCTTCAATTTCGATATCTTCCAGGTAGGCCTTTCCGTCTGCGTGCAGAAGATGGTCCGCTCGGACCTGGCCACCAGCGGGGTCGCTTTCTCCCTGGACACCGAATCCGGCTTCAAGGACGTCGTCGTGATCAACGGGTCCTACGGCCTGGGTGAAATGGTCGTACAGGGCGCCGTTTCCCCGGATGAATTCCTCGTCTTCAAACCTACCCGCAAAAAAGGGTTCTCCTCCATCATCGAAAAGAAACTGGGCGTCAAGGACAAGCTGATGGTCTATGGCGACCACAGCGACGAACGCACCCGCATCATACCCGCCGAAGAAAGCCTCCGGCACCGCTTCTGCCTGGATGACCACCAGATCCTGCAGCTGGCCGACTGGGTGACCACCATCGAGGACTACTACACCGGCCTGAAAAAGAAATGGTGCCCCGTGGATGTGGAATGGGCCGTCGACGGCTTGACGGGCGGGCTGTTCATCGTACAGGCGCGTCCGGAGACCATCCATTCGCGCAAGATCACCAATACGCTCACCGAATATACCATCGGGGACGCCTCCTCCGGTACGCGGCAACTCATCGGCAAGGGCATCGCCGTAGGCGATAAGATCGCCAGCGGCAAGGTCAATATCCTCTATTCCCTGGATAAAAGGGTAGGAGGCCATGAATTCCGGGAAGGGGATGTGTTGGTCACCGACATGACCGACCCCGATTGGGAGCCCATCATGAAAAAAGCGGCGGCCATCATCACCAATAAAGGCGGACGTACCTGCCATGCGGCGATCGTCGCCCGTGAAATGGGCGTGCCCGCCATCGTCGGCTGCGGCAACGCCACCGAATTCCTGCACGAAGAACAGCTGATCACGGCTTCCTGCGCCGAAGGGGAGGAGGGGTATATTTATGAAGGCGCACTGCCTTTCACCTCTACCGCGACCAACCTGGACGAATTGCCGGCCTTTTCGACGCCCATCATGCTGAACGTCGGGTCGCCATCTACCGCCTTCGGATATGCGCACCTTCCGCATAGCGGCGTGGGACTGGCCCGTGAGGAATTCATCATCAATAACTATATCAAAGCGCATCCCCTGGCGCTCCTGCAGCATCGGGAAGTAAAGGACGCACAGCTATCCGCCGAGATCCGCTCCCTCATCCGCGGCTTCGGGGACGAGCAGTCCTATTTCATCCATAAGCTTTCCTTCGGCATCGCCAAGATCGCCGCGGCCTTCTACCCGAAAAAGGTCATCGTACGCTTCTCCGACTTCAAGAGCAACGAGTATAAGAACCTCCTGGGCGGTAAGTATTTCGAACCCGAAGAAGAGAACCCCATGATCGGCTGGCGCGGGGCTTCCCGGTATTATTCTCCTTCTTATAAACCCGCTTTCGGACTGGAATGCCAGGCCATCAAAAAAGTACGCGAAGAGATGGGCCTGGATAATGTGGTGGTGATGATCCCCTTCTGCCGCACCGTGGGCGAACTGATCAAGGTAAAGGCCGTGATGGCTGAATTCGGCCTCGTGCAAAAGGAAAAAGGCCTGGAGATATACCTGATGGCGGAATTGCCTTCCAATATCGTGCTGGCCCGGGAATTCGCGCAGCATATCGATGGGTTTTCCATCGGCAGCAACGACCTTACCCAGCTGACCCTCGGCCTCGACCGTGACTCCTCCCTCGTCGCACACCTTTACGATGAAAGGAACGAGGCCGTCAAGACCATGCTGCGTATGCTGATCCGCACGGCAAAGGAATGCCAGGTAAAAGTGGGGATCTGCGGCCAGGGGCCTTCCGATTTCCCCGACTTCGCACAATTCCTCGTGGAAGAAGGCATCGACAGCGTCTCCGTCACGCCCGATTCCTTCGTAAAGACCGTAAGGGCCATCGCCTCGCTGGCAGGCCCTGGCGCTAAAGTTCACCGGCCGGCCATACTGCAAGAGCACCAACAGGCTTAAAATATCCCCTTCGTCATTCGTAGCGCCGTCCCAAACGGGACGGCGCTTTTTTTATCTGCTCCTGCGGCATCCCCCCTCCCTCCGCCCTTGCCCCTCCGAAACTTTCAAGAAATAACAGCTCCTTTGTTTACCTCCCCCGGTCGCAGTCCGACTATTCTATCGATCCATTCGTACCCTATGTCAGATCATTCAGCCTGGACGGGAGGCTGCCGAATACATCATGCTTACACTCACCCTTTAAAAAGGAGGTTCCATGACATAGGCAACTCATCCCCCCGGACTATTTACCATTTTCCCAACTGAAGTACCATACAGAATGGGAGAAGCATTATTCATCTATCATAAACCTTTATTCAATGCCCAAATTTAATATCAAGGACCTGATGGTCAGCTTAGATATCAGTAAGGAAGCGCAAATTTGCCCGCTTCATACCTACATAATATGCCATTTCGGGTGCAGCATTTATATTAGCCAACCCTGCGCCCTTCACAGCCTCACGAATTGTCCTCTCCACAGCTGCGGATACTTCAGCCCTGGGCCTCCGACCTGCGGATACTTCAGTCCCGGGCCTCCGACCTGCGGCATCTCGGAGATCTCTCCTTATAAGGATACGAATATTTACAACCAGGTCATTCCCGCCCTCGACGTGCAGGAACTGACGGAATTGAAGACGGCGCTTCAGGGGCTGGTGGAAAAGATCGATAAGGAATTCAGACCGGCAAAACTCGAACAGCTGGACAGCCTGGAAGGCAAATTGAACGAGGCTATCAAGGATGTAAAAGAAGCAAAGAAAAAATTCTCCTGATGACAGTCCCCCTCTTCTTATTGGAAAGGAAATTTCGCAGCAACCCACGCTACGAATTAATAGAATGGAATTGTTTAAGCCAGCCGGAGCAGCAAGCTCTGGCTGGCTTGTCCAAAGACCCCGAGGTCTTCGGCATCTTCCGGCCCCTTCCCGGGTACCCGTCCCTGACCTGTAAAGTAGCCTATAAGGAAGTGGCCCTCCTGTATTATGCCCTCTCAGGGCAACAGGTATTGCCGGCCTATGCCCGGTTGGGTGAAAGCAATGATTTGAATGAGCACATCGCCCGCCTGGTGCTGGAAGGGGTCCTTGAAATAGAAGGACAGGAGATGGAAGGACAGGAAACAGACGGGCAGCCCCTGTTTGTTTCGGGGCCCGCGGCCCACAGGTCTCTTTATGGATCCGGGACCACCCCTGAGAACGCAGACCCTGCCCGGGCCGCCGGTCTTACCCTTATCTCCGATCTCTCGCGCCAGGCCCTGGAATATGTGCTCCGGCTCCGGGAGGTGGATGCCAGGGACATCGCCGCGCGCCTGTACAGTTATAATACCCTCCCCGTCTTTGCGGGGAAATTGGAGACCCTCTGCACCCGCACTGACCTCGAGAATTTTTTAGGCATCGCCGACGGCGCACCCTATGAATGGCAATTGAACCGCCATTGGCAAAAGCATCCCTCTTCCCCGGAAAGCAAATGGCTGGTCTGGAGCAGGAAAGGAGATACCCAACGGCACAGCGGACAGGACAGCACGTATAAAATGTATATCAGTCCGCATTGGGAGTCCTTGCCCAAAGCGCTTATCCGCAGCATTCGTATCCTTTCCTCCTCCAGGGCCTTCAGCTTCAAGATCGGCAACGACCCTCATGGCCTGTTGCGCCCGGACAAGATGGTGGTCTATTTCCGTCAGCATAAAGACCTCCTGGATACGGCGCGTGCGATGCAGTACGGCCTGAAAGACATTCCTGCGCACGGTGTTCCCTTTACGGCCCAGCTGGATGACCAGGGATTATTATCCTGGGGCGTCGATCCGCCCGGCAGCGACGTGCTGGAGCACTTCGAAGGCGGCAGCTGGCGAGCACGCATTACCGAAAGGCTGGCGGCGGCTATCTCCCAGGCATCAGCCACCGGCCTGACGGGACCGGAGATCCTCCGTTATAGTCTGGATAAGATGCGGCTGGAAGGCATCGATACCGGTACCTGGACGCCCGATCAGCATATCTGGCAATAGAACCCAACTACAACTATAATCATTCTATATGGCCGCGAACGATCTCTATATTCTACCCACCGACGTACAGCTGATCCCCGTTACCGAACTGGATGAACACGCGAAAGGCAAATTCGAATACGACCCAAAGGATTTTGTGATCACCTATCGCCATTCCCGGAACAGCAGCAGGGTCATCGATGAAGGAGCCGCTTGCCTGCTGAAGGAATTCAGGGAAGCGAAATCCCTGGTCCAGGGCGTCCTGAATTACTCCGTCACCCGCCAGCTGGATCCCCAGGAGATCCTTAACGAAAGCTACTATTTCCTGGTGCAGCTGAGAAAGGAAGGCTTCCTGATCCCTTTTTCCGAAGAGCATACCGGTAATTACCAGGAGATCCTGGAACCGGGCCACGCTTTCAAAGAATACGAGATCGTCGAAAAGATCCACGGCGTATCCGACACCAGGATATTCCGCATCCGGGATAAAGAGGGCCAGCCCTACGCCCTGAAGATCCTGCTGACGGATGGAAAAGGATCGCAGCTGGCCGATCAGTTCTATAATGAGATCAGGGTCCTGCAACACCTGGACGGGGAAGGATGCCCCGCATTGATCGAACAGGGTGAGTATAACGGGAACGCTTACATGATCCTGGAATGGGTCGAAGGGTTGCCTTCCCTCCGGGAGGCGGAGAAATACCGCTTTTTCAACGATCCGAAGAATGTTCGCTCCCTGCTGGAATTGACGGGAAATATCCTGGAAGCCTATGCGCGGCTCCATGCCCGTGGTGTCGTCCATGCCGATATCCACCCGGGAAATATCCTCATCACGGCCGGGAACAAGGTAAAGATCATCGATTTCGGGCTGGCCCGGATCGAAGGCACGCCTGCCAAGAACTTCCGGGGAGGCATCGGCTTTTTCTACGAGCCCGAATACGCCCTCGCCATTTTATCCGGCAGCAGACCCCCCCACGCCGGTTGCGAAGGCGAACAATATTCCCTGGGCGCACTCCTCTATTTGCTGATCACAGGCAAACAATACCTTGATTTTTCCTTCGAAAAAGAAGAGCTGTTTCGGCAGATCGCCTACCAGCAACCCCTGCCTTTTTCGAAATTCGACCTGGACCTCGACCCGGAAATAGAAAAGACGCTTATGAAGTCCCTGTCGAAAGAACCCGGCAATCGTTATGCTTCCGTAACAGCCTTCGCGGAGAAATGGGCCCGCCTGAAGGACCTGGCCACCGTATCACCGATCCTTGCCGTCAAAGACCCCCGGCAGGCCTTTTCCATCTTTACCGAAGACCTTATCCGGAAATTCGGCTGGAAAGGCAATTTTATCGATGCAGGCCTTCAGCAACCGCCTACCTGCTCTATCAACTTGGGCGCGGCGGGCATCGCCTGGTTCTTCTACCGCCTGTCCTGCCTGCGGGAAGACAGCTCCCTGCTGGCCCTGGCAGATGTTTGGGCAAATAAGGCCCATGCTTTTGTCAAAGACGAAGAGCCTGCCTTCTATGCAAAAGAGTTGGATCTTTCTCCTAAGACGGTCGGGCGCAGCTCCCTCTATCATACGGCCGCCGGCGTTCATTTCGTTCAATCACTGATCAGCTATACCATGGGGGATTATAATACCCTGGGTCGTTCCCTGCCCGCTTTTCTCGAACAGACAGCCCTGCCCTGTGACAACCAGGACCTCACCCTGGGACGTTCCAGCCTGTTATTAGGCTGTGCGCTGCTCTGGGAGCATATGACCCTGCTCTATCCTCCCCAGTTGAAGGAAGAGCTGCGCAAATCGGGCGATCAACTGGTCGGCAGCATCTGGGAGGTCCTCGACACCTATCCATCCCTGCACGAAGGGGGCTCCGTTTATTATGGCATGGCCCATGGCTGGGCCGGCTTCCTCTATGCCACGGCGCGATGGTGCCAGGCCACCGGTAAGTCCCTGCCGGCCGGATTTAACATCCGGGTCGACGAACTGCTGGGCCTGGCGCTCACGGACGGCAAGTCCCTGCGCTGGCCCCTGAACCCTTCGGACCAGGCGAGCTGGCCCGGCTGGTGCCATGGCTCGGCCGGTTATACCTTCCTGTGGTCCTTGCTCCATACCATCACGGGAGAAGATAAATTCATCTTTACGGCGGAAAAAGCGGCGCATCATTTCTTATCGGAGCACGCTCCCGGGGTAGGTAACCTTTGTTGCGGAACGGCGGGCCAGGCCTATGCCTTGCTCAATCTCTACCGCACCACTTCGGATTCTTATTGGCTGAAAAAAGCACGGCAGCTGACGGAGACCACCCTGCAGCATTCTAATGCCCCGACCCTGAAAGCGAATAGCCTTTACAAAGGGGACGTCGGTCTGGGTCTTCTGTTCGCGGAGATCGAACAGCCCGGCTATGCGCGGATGCCCGTATTCGAGTGAGACTGCTGGACGATCCTGTTTTTCTTCCATTTTCCCCTCCATATTAAAAATCCCGTCACGGGCAGGCTCGCCGCCACCAATGCCGCCAGGAACATCAATAGCTTCCCCGGAAGTCCCAGGATCCGCCCGGTGTGCAGCTCGTAGTCCGATCCGAAGAATCGTTGCCGGAAGGATTTATGCTGGTAGCTATCCGTCTTTAACAACTGTCCCGAATACCGGTCGAAACTAAATGCCTCCTGCTTCCTCAGCCCACTGGTCCGGTACCGGATACTCACGCCGATGACCCCCACGCTATCCTGCGGCAAATTTACCCGCAGCACTTCGATGGGCTCGTTGCGCACTACCTGCCGGATCGCCTGGTCGTAGATCCCTTTCCCCTTTGCAGGACCTTCTATGCCGGCCAGGGGCTGTGACTGCAGCTTAGCCTCCTTACGTCCCCCCGTCGCCATGTCGATGCCCGTCACGGCGATCAGCAGCAAAGGCAGCCAGGCATAAAAACCGAGCACGCTATGCAGGTCATAGTTCCTTCTTTTGGCAGACGCATTCTTTTTGATCGTCAGGCCCTGCCGCCACTGCTTCCACCGCCGGGGAAACCATAGGATCATCCCGGAGAGGAGCATCAGCAGGAAGATCCATACATTACAGAAAATGATCGCTTCACCAGCTTTGCCCAACAACAGGGTGAGGTGAAGGGACAGGACCAGGGACAGCCAATCCTTCTCCGTATTGCGAAGTCCCAGCACGGCGCCGGTATAAGGGTTCAGCGACAGGATCTTTTTATCTTTCGTATAACAGTGGACGGCTTTCGCCGGATCGCCGTAATAACGGACCTGTGTCAGCTTCAACTTCTTATCGTATCGCCGGACGATGCTCCGGATACTGTCGATACAGAGTTGCGGTCCAGTCTCCTTCTCCACATACAATAGTTGATGTTGCGTGGCATCCCGGATCTCGTCTTCGAAAGCCAGCAGGCATCCGGTCAGGGCGACGATCAGCAGGACCACGCCGGATGCAAGCCCCAGCCAGAGGTGGAGCCTGCGCACGGTCCTGCGGAAATAGATATTCTGAAGAAAGGTAATAGCCATAGGGTGTTAAAACTTAAAAGTGACATTCCCTGTGACCCGTAAAGGGTTCTGGGCCGCCAACCGGTACGACCAGTATTTTTCGTTCGTGAGGTTATCGACCTTGAAGCCGATGCGGTACCGGGGCTTGTCATAGAATACAGAAGCGTCCAGCACCGTATAGGCCGGGATAGTGAACTGGAAGGCCTTGGTATTGCTTTGATAGGATTCGCTGCCGTAGATGCCGCCGAACCCGATGCCCAGACCCTTGGCGGCGCCCTGTATCAACCGGTAGCTGAGCCACACATTCGCCATCCGGGGCGCCCCAGCCGTAGTAGGCCGCAGCCCCTCGACGCTGGCATTGCTCCGCGTGTATCTGCTGTCGTTATACGTATAGCCGGCCACGATGTTGAGGCCCGGTATGGGATTGGCGATCAGTTCCGCCTCGAAGCCTTTGCTGAGCTGCGTGCCGTCCTGCAGGGAGAAATTCGCATGGTCCGGGTCATCCCGGGTCACATTGGTCAGCTTCATATCATAGTAGCTCAGGGTCGCCGTCACCTTATTCCAATCCAGCTTGACGCCGCCTTCCACCTGGTTGGCCTCGTTAGGTTGGAAGGAATGACCGTAAAAATCGGAACCGCTGACATTGCTGAACCCGTTCATATAATTGCCGAACAGGGATACCCTGTCTTTTATCAGCTGGTAAACGATCCCGAACTTCGGGGATAGGGCCGTCTGGCTGAAATCGCCCGCCGTCGAATCCGCGCTGAAATAATAGGAACCCTTGTTGACATACCGGTCTACGCGCAGGCTGGCCATCACCAATAGCTCTTCCGTTACATTCAACACGTTGGAGACATAGGCGCTGTACGTATTCTCGTTATTGGATACGAAGTGGGCGAAGGTGGCCGTAGAGAACATCGGCGCTACTTTCTCGATGGTGAAGTTGTTGTAGGCCGCGCCGGGTTTTTTGAATTTCAGGGCGGGCATATTAATGGAGGCGTCGTTCCGGGTGGCCCGCAGGCTGTAATAGTCCAGGCCTGCCACGACCCTGTTACGGAGGGAGCCTATCTGAAAATCTCCGGTAAAATTCTGCTGGATATCCGTTCCGTAGTAAGGATATTCCTGGCTGGTGACCGTCTGGCGCAGCGTACTGTCGGTAAGGATGGTCAATCCGACGACATATCCGTCGGAAGAAGACCGGGTGCGGGAGAACACGGTCTGCGAGGTCCATTTCTCCGACAGTTGGTATCTTGCCTGCGCGAAGATATTATACTGCTGGCTGGTATAGTTGATGG
>Ga0307517_10007251_pt1 | contig 16225 bp, 10 predicted proteins | sample 23_EM_MG_FD_194515 | JGI IMG/M metagenome (GOLD analysis project Ga0307517, IMG submission 194515) | Populus trichocarpa ectomycorrhiza microbial communities from riparian zone in the Pacific Northwest, United States - 23_EM | ecosystem: Host-associated > Plants > Roots > Unclassified | place... | reverse complement strand
GAATTTTAACAAAATATCAATATCAATTAATTTTACTGTGGATCTACCCAGGATATTTAATTAAATATTCATAATAATAACTTCACATGTGGTATTTATGCATCAATCTTACACGAAGTATTTATATATATGTCAAATAATTATCTTAACCTAAAAATTTAAGCCACTAGATGAGATTCCAGGATATGATTTATATTATTCTATAACACATCCCATCAAGTGATAGCTTTTTAGGCTTGAAACTTGTAAAATGTCACATTACCTTGTACTTAATTTTTATTAAATAAATAGAGATGATGAGATTCAAACTCGTAATTGCTTGGTTATCAAGGCTCTGGTACCATATTGTTAGAGAATAATATAAATTATATATTAAAAATTTATTTAATAGCTTAAATTTTTAGAAGAGTTCTCAACTTTTTAAAATATAATTTATATTATTCATAAATATATTTTTAGTTAAGGAACATGTAGGTTATCAGATATTTACGGTTATTAAAAAAAAAGAAATCTTGAATCCGTCCATCACCTGAGAAAATGCAATTACATAGACAAGTGATTGATAGAACAACAAGAAGTGAATTGATTGCCTATGTCTTCTTCTGTCAAAGAGAAAGATGGGACATATGCATGTGGTCGCATAAATGTAAAACTTCACATTTTCCGATTGGTCCTAAATTTCAACATCATGGAATAACCTGTTAGCGGTTAGGACCATGATTCTTGCATACGGCGCTGTGTGCCTTCTTCTTCTCTTCGACAAAATGCAGCTGCGGCCATAAAAATCATGGAAAATCTAAAACTGCAAGATGCCATGGGGCCTCATCGGACCATAAAAAAAATCTCCACTTGGACCCTATATAATGGTTCGGGACGGTGTAGATTCGATTTTCTGAGCACTTTAATTTTATCATATCAAATCTCGCAGTCGTACATCAAAATCTGGCTGAGCTGAGCCCACATTTATTAAGTACACATTCACCTTGATGTGGTAGTTAGGTTGTCAGGTTGTTTTACGTGGGAGGTGCTTAGAGAATGGCTCTCTTCACATGATATTGATTGCAGAATTTACTTTATTGTTTTGCTTGCACTCGAAACATTTTAAGCATTGATGTGATTTTTCCAATTACACGGCTCTGGTCCTTTTCTTGACTAACCCGACCCGACACCTCCCCGTGAAAAAGAAAGAGAAAGAATCATAGAGTTTAAGGGTTAATAAATAATGCTAAAGAAAAAAATTAAAAAAAATCAATTCCAAAAAACTTGAGTGATAAGCTGACTAACTTGCTGTCAAAGATATGAGACGGAGATAACTCAACAAGAAAAAAAGCAAAATAAGTCGCTCAAGACCTAATAAATCAATGTTCAATGATAAGATTGAAAAAAAATCAACTTGTAAAAAAAAACCGAACTTAAACCAGGCTAATATTTAAAATTAGTAACTCGAGTCATGAGATTGCGATTAACCTGTAGGCGAACATGAAAAAATAACGTAGCAAAATTCTCAATTATAAAAAATTAAAAAAGCAAACAGAAAATAATCAAAACAATGAAGACTAAATTTAGTACAAAAATCAAATGAAAGAAAAATAATTAGGGATTAAATTGAAGAACAAAATAAATTAGGAAAAGGATAAAAAAAAATAAGGACCTAAATTAGATACAAAAATTAAATGAGATAAAATGTCAAGGGACAAAACTAAAAATAAATAAATCAAAAAATAATAATTAAAAAAACGAGTATCAAATTAAATATAATATTAAAATCAATACAAATAATAAAAAAAAATTAAAATTAAAATAAATGCAAGGTGATGATTAAATTTTGAAAGGTGAGGCTTCAGTAGTAGTGAGATAAAAAAAGAGTTGTTAAAAAAAAAGGTTTGTCACCACCGCACCGTTGCAAAATGAACTGCACGTTCCACCCCATTACCACCACCGCCCGACGATTGTTAAATGTTTGTCATGATTAAAGAAAATCTTTGGTAGTATAATAACTTGAAAACTTTATCTGGGACTAATTGATAATTATTTCTCCAGAAATATCTGGTGAAATTGGATTTTAATTTTAATTTTTTTAACCAAATTTTAATTTTATTGTTTTTTTTATATTTATTTGAAGGTGAATTTGCTTTCAAAATAAAATCACACAGAAAATTTTCAAATGTTTTGCATGAAATTGTTTTCAAGAAATTAATTAAGAAACTATCTTTATTTTAAAGGGAAATTGACGTTTACAATAGCAAAACTAACGGAGATGAACAAGACCTTGTCGATAAACAAATGAAACGTCAGTATTTATTATATGCTCTCTCTTTTTCCCATGTGAGTCTAAATAATAGGATGCTGTGAGCACCATAACATTTTTCGGGAAAATCAGTATCAAAATATTTACGAATAAAAATTGGTATCAAGCTGCTTACAGAACTCGATTCACAAAAGTGGTTTTAAATTGCAAGCATTGCTTTCCTTGGAAAAATAAAAAATAAAAAAAGACAACCTGTGCTGTATTGGTTTTAATACACAGCCCAGGGCACCCTAATGCAGGATGGAGGGCAGTAGCCTGCCTGCCCTCCGTGACCCTGTCACCAGAGTTCAGGCCGGGGAAGTATAGTAACTTCAGTAAAACCTACAGCTTGTATACAGAAGATTGTAAATGGTGTCTCACTTGATGGAATCAGCACCACTCTTTCTAACGAGTTAGCAACATCAGTGAATTCCTATGCTGGTGTCGAGCTGTATAGATATATGTATTTCACTGGCTTCCCCTCGCCATTGCATAGCTTAAAACCTATACAGTAAATCCAACAGTGTCATCTGGAGGACAGGTAATTTCACAAACCTTACCAAGCTCTCCAGCAACTTATCACCAGCTGAACAGCAAGTAAAACTCAATCTCAGTGTGGTTGCTGCAAAAAATAAACGGGTTTCAAATTTGCAGTATGTTGGACAATAACAATATACAACAAGAAGATAAAACAGTATGATATAGGTGATTCAAAGAGGACCTTATAATCTACAATCTCTGCTCTAAAACGATATCTCACAATAATTAAAAAGACTAAATCAGTGGTTCTTATGAAATCATAACAGAAACCCGAGACGAATAAGAGCATCAAGATTTTGCAATCAGTATCAACTCCAAGACCAAGCACCCTAACGAATAGTGGTGTATGAAGAATTATGACATTCATGTTGCGGTTTTCCAATAGATTCCTCTCCTACCACCTTTTAACTACAGATTCTACAGTCTGCATTGCTAACTGAAACGTAGTGCACGAGCAATTCATACAAACAAGCAATGCCTCTCTGATCTGGAGCAACTAATATTTTGACCATAGCTGTTTGGCAACTCCAATATAGATTCAATAATTTTTCACACTAATAGGGAACTTAATCTATCTGAAGTCCGTTATAGTGATGCAACTTAATTTTAACCAAGGTATATGTTACTGGTGCAACAGGCAACAGCGATAACAATATTCATGAAATAATTGAATTTCCAATAACATCCACTCTTATCACCGAGATAAACATCTACACCATGAATACAAAATACAATCTCAATTAAACAAAATTAGCTCTCAATTCAAGGCTTCTGTAATGTTGATGTGGTATTTTCCTGGAAAATATAGAACTCGAAAGTAGTATAATAATATTCAAATGAGCTACCGAAGTTGCAATACATCATCAAGAACAGAAATCCAACACCTGGATCCCTAAAACACCATCATCATAGAATAGCTACAGAACAGAAAAGGGCTTTCAAATCCTAAATTGAACTAGGCAACAGACAGGCTAAACATCACTCAAATAGTTACGTACTTTGAAGCATTCACTCCCTCTTACTTTGACAAAAGACATGGCTGTATTTTTAAAACTCTATTATGCAAAAGAAGCAGCAATGATTCTAATAAATTAAAAACCACCTTCAGATTGTGATCTTCTATTAAATGGTCCAGGACTTTAATCATTCTCTCTTAAGCCTAGTAGAAGACCACATTAATCATCTAGTAATATGCTCAAACTACTGCATACGCAGATAATACTCCAGATTAACTGAAGCATTCAAGAGAATAATACTCTAGCTCATGCAAATTTAGTTGCATGTTATAAATGAACGTTCAAAAAGTAAAAGGGCTCATTCATTATACCAATGGGCATCATCTTACAAAATTTCAGATGATTTTTCCCATACTAAACATAATAATGGAAAAATGTTTATATATATCCACAGCTCTACATCTATGTTCACTCAACCCAGTAATTGCTAGCTCAATCAAAAAGGCTCAGATCATTTCATAGATGACCACCAACGTAAAATGTATGGAAAAAAAGTACTGAACTACCTGTTCAAACCAGAACCGAGGGAAAACTTACCGGAGCATACAAATGATCATCAAACATAGTAACAGCACATGATCCTGGAGTAGAAGCCCAGCCATGAGGGCCAGAGTCATACTCAAGTTTGGGAGCTTCAAAACTTCCACTAACATTAAAATCCCCAGGGCCTTTTTGTATGTTCATCTCTGCTGCAGGTTGGAATTTTGTATCGTTCAGTAAATTCAGATTATATGGCCCTGGCAGGTAAGGGTACTGTCCAGCCAACTGTAGCCTCAGTGATGCAGTTCCATTTAACTCATCAAGAATACCATTCATACCACTTTCTTGACCAGAACTAGATAGCTCAGAATTTTTTCCTGCACCAAAGTAACCAGAATAACTCCCAAAAGAGGTGCTTGCAGTGCACTCAGCATCCCTAAAAAAAGACATTCGATCAATTATTTAAGAACACAACATCAGGAGGGGCTATTACAGATTCCTCTATGGATAGGTACATTGTTAATTTGTCATCTGTTCTGTGTTTATTCGTGTCCTATCTTACATCAAACAAAATACTTCACAAAATCTAGTTTAGTCCTATACTATGAACCCATCCCCACCTCTTTCTCTCCATGTGTATAAACAAACTTTTGTCAATATGATTTTACAAAACGAAGCTTTAATCCTATACTTGTGAGAGGGCAGAGGAAGCCCAGAGATGATCTTCCAATAGGAAAACAATTTAAGCAATGGGATTAGAAGTTTCCTTTAATCGGTTCACTCACCTATGGGGAAGCAGATTTTGTTCCTCTGGTAACATAATATGTTGACTGTCATTATTAGGTATCCACAGAAGAGGTGAGAGCTGCTGCTCTGCACCCATTCTGAAAGGTACATGCATCTCATTTTGAAACTGCAAGCAAGATTAGTTAGGTAACAACTCCAGCAAGGATTTAGTACAATGCCATCAGGAAACCATTTGTATCGAATAAAAGCCATCCATTACCTGAGTATGGCAATCTAGTGACATAAGATGCTGTTTTCCCAAGTTTTCCTGGCAAAGAGGGAACCCTCAGTTTTAAAATGTAAATACAAATGCCACAGATAATCAAGAGATATTCATAGTTTCTTTTTTCCAAGGCCTGACTGAGTGTTTCCTCTAAATTGAATCAAAACTTTGCAGCACCTGGCTTTTGTTTCACTGTGCTACTTAAAGAACACTTGAATACTTGGCATTGCTTATTTTTTTATCCCTTTACACAACCATCCAATTTGGTTAAGAATGACTGAGATGTGAAATCATCTTAGCCTCCTTGCCCTCCTCATTATCCATTAAGAAAAAAAAAAGGAATGTTAAACAATTGATCTCCAAATTCTTCCCAGCAGGCATACGATCACAATGAGGACCAGGGTCATGGATTTTCTCATAGATAGGCTAAAATGAAGATCCTAATTGAACCCGCATTCAATCACATAGAGTCCAAGTCGACCAAAGATGAGATATAATCATTTAATCAAAAACATAAGAGCTGTTGAATAACAAGCAGAAAGAGTGTGTGTGTGTGTGTAATTTCTCCAGATGAACACCACAAGAATAGGCATACCTTACACGATCGAATCTGATTAAGTGATTCCCTGAGTGAGTTTTCCAATTGCCCCAAATGCTCTATGCTGTTGATCTTATCTGGATTGGTCCAGTAGCTGCAGAAACTCAATTTACTATTAGTCCAGGTTGGTGACCAACCAAAGTATACATGAGATCATGAAATGGAAATCTACATTCAAAGATTTGCAGGTGTTCACCTCAGTCTCTTATGCACATCAGATAGTTGATTCTGCAGCAGTCTTGATTGGCTAGTCAGGTCCTGGTCAATTAAATTGCAAAATTTGTAACACGTCACAAGCCATCAGCATATGAGAGGAAGTTTTAAGATGTCGTATTTAACAATGGAAACCAGTACCCATACCTCTATTGTTTGAGAACTGAAACAAAAAGAACAGGATTCAAGAAGTTTAGTACATAATGTTTAAAGAACATAGCCAGTTTGTAAGCTATGAAAAATTAATTGTGTCAACATCAACAAGAGCATATACCTTGTACCCAGAAATTCTGGTATATTAACATCATGGTCCAGCTTCTTAAAAGTTTTCTTCAGTGCCTGTCCTCTCAAAGGAAAGAAAAATTACGTAACCAATAAGAATGACAATCTTCAACAAAAAAAGTTGATAAAAAGAGCAGAATGAGAGTTAATAACAGAAAAGGGGAGTGACTGTAAACGAGGATCCAGGGACTTACTTCGAGGCTTTCTAACTTCCTGTTCCAATCAAATAATAGAGCAAATAAATTCCAATTTGGTAAATATTCAATGCAGGCACAAGGAGATTAAAAGAAAACGAAGCAAGAAAACTTCACCATACCTCTTCGCCCTCTCTTGAGGTGTTAACTGAGCGAATTTCGTAATTACTTCTTCAATGCTACTAAAGGAGAAAAAAAAAAGGAAATTATTCAAAATTGTTGATGTCGTTGAGAACTCCATATTATGATGCCACACAACCTTCATATACATTTTTTTCTTAAACCAGACACGCAAATAAATAAATAAATATATATATATATTGGGGGTTGCACGTGCATATGACAATCAAGCCACAACTCTCAATCCGCTTCTTATTGTAGCTAAACAATGAATACTGACAACCCAACTCGTTAAATGGTGAGAAGTGAAGTCAAGTTGCATTTGTGCATATGTAATGAAATTCCCAAAAGATGCAAAACAAGAAATGGATATAAATTTCATAGGCAAGTTTAAAGTTCAGTCGCGCAAATTAATTCTCTAAAGCAGTGGAAGCGTGGCATGAATGGCAGTACCTGCTTGCTCCTTTACACAACGAGGGCTTGCCAGTTGGTGAGAACATGAGAAGGATGATGTCTATGTCACATAGTATTGATAACTCATTAGCCTTCTTCATGATGCCATGTTTCCTCTTGGCAAAGGTCGCTTGGCGTCCATTTGTATTCTCCAATTTCTTAATCTTTAGCTTAACCCTACCCATCCTGCACGTTTAACATCAGCATTTCATCGTCAAAGGATGCCCATAATTCGAAACTCTATCTAGAATAATCCACATTTCTCAGAATCGCCACTAACCCATAATTTCATCTCAACATCTAATTTCCAACATTAAGCACGTATTTCAAACCAAGGATTAGTTTTTAATCAATTAGCATCAATATACCCCCAAAAGTTTGCAAATTTACCAAGAACACCTTCTAATACCGTAAGTACATTAAGACGAGCCAAGAATTTTGACAAACGAAAGTTGTTGGAAAAGAAAGGGGGGAGAGATGGAAAGCAATAATTTTGATCACAGGGAAAAAAAAGAAATGGGATCATAGAAAAAAGAGAAACTAAAATAAATAAGCCAGGAGAGACTAAATCCATGTAACTATATTGACTAAAAACAAAAACAAAAGAATGAAACACTACCCAGTTTCCTTTTCGTGAAGAGAAAGAGGGGAATCTATGTATCTGCCCCTCTCTCTCTCTCTCTTTCCGATGAAGAAGAAAAGAGTAGTGGTAGGGGATAAAAAAAAGAAAAGAATGGGTTTGGGAAAAAGAAAGAAAGAAGTTACCTAAAGTAGCAAATCAAACGAGGAGAAAAAAATGGATGATGGAAAGGAATTTTAAATGTGGGAACCAAGAAAAGTAGAGAGAGAAAGGAGAAGGAGAGGACGAAGGGAAAGAGGGAGAAAGGGTTCTGAACTAGCTTGCATATAGGATTGCATGACATGATCGGGTGAGCGCCAAAATCGGTCACCAGAAGAAGCTTGAGAACCGGGATCGTCAGTAAGTTTCCCCCGAGAGCTTCAAGCCAACAAAACAAAACATAACAAAAACCCACGTAACATCAGAGCCAAATACTCCTCTACTTCTCATTCTACACATGTCTCAGTACCTCCCCGTGTCGATAATGCCAGGTGTAATATTCATGTGGCCCAGTTAAGGCAACAGTCACTGTAACAGACGGAGCAAGACAAGAATTGATCTTATATTGCCAGATGGCGCCATTTTATTAGAAGATGTTGCGAGTCTTGGCTACAACAGAAATCCAGCTCTTTTCAATATCAAGCCTCTCAAAGTCAAAGTCAAAACCCCGCCATAACCCTTGGAGGTTTATCAAGCCCCGCCACCGCACATTCGTGCCAATAAAACTTTGTAAAACTCTAGTTCTTATATCCAACTACTCCTTTTTTCATATGAAAATTAAATTTATTTTTTCAATATTTCTAGAGTCAAATCTTTTATATCAGAACTAAGAGATTCGTATAAATTTTACTTGTCGCAACCTTACACACGTAGATTGGTAATTTTAGTAATTAAAAAATATATATTGTATAAACCATCAACTTGATTCTTCGAATGATATTATAAAAACACTGAAGCCAGGGATAATTCACACTTAATTCGTTTAATTTTCTTTCGCATATCCTCTTGGACCTAAAATTTGGATATCCTCGGGCTGCATTTATTATTTTTATATTTTTAGATCATTTTAATATATTGATTTTAAAAATATTTTTTATAAAATAAAAAAAATATTATTTTAATATTTTTATAATTAAAAAATACTTTAAATTATAACCGCCACTGTAATTTTAAATACACGCTGGATGCAATTAATGTGAACCTGCGATCAACCCTCGGGAAGGTGGTTCAAAATAATCTCTCTTTTTAGCTTATTATTATAGACAACACTAGAAAGAAATGTCATAACATATACTAAAATGCCCGGCCTTGTTTTTTTTCTTTGTTTTTTTTTGGGTTTCATTATTCGTTGCCCAGATTAAGGTATAACTTGTTAAAATTTAGGTCAAATTAAAATCCAAGGGACCAAATTATAAAATAGGGAGGAATTTCATGATGACACGCTATTTGTCTTTTTTTTAAAAAAAAAAATGAGTGATAGATCATTCATCCCATACAAAAAAGAGAGAGAGAGAGAAAAACCAAAGCATGCGAACTTGGTATGAAGTCTGATGCACCTAGGCTTTTTTTTAAGGTCCAAGAGTGTTGGGCCACCTAAGCCAAATCCAAGTGTCTAACCCTTTTTTTTCATTTTATTTGTTTTTTCCTTTTAATTACATAATTTAATTTTTTTTTAAATAAAGAAATCTTGATTTTTGTTATCATATATTTATTTTTTTAATTTTTAAAATTATATATTATTGTTATCGCATATTATGTAAATAATAAAGTTTTTTTGTAAAATAATTTTATTTCACCCAACACACTTCACAAGCCAAATTGTAGATTTGACGGGTTAAATCACAAAATAAAATTTGATTTAATATATTGTAGTTTAATATGTTTTCTAAATAGTTTTAATTAATCTTAGTTGATAATCTCAAAATTTAAGCTATAAATTAGATAAATTAACTAAAACTAACCTAGATGAATTCAATATGTAAAATTTATTTTTAATCCTTATTTTGGTAGAAAAAATGTAGTACAAACCGTAACACAGAGCGGCGGTATAGTAACATCACGAATTGATGATGGTACAAATAACCTCTTTTATTTTGTTTTTTTCCCCCCTTACAAATTGAAATTTGTGGGCAATGGGCCAACCCACAATCCAATCGAAGGTCAACAAAACGGTGTGCAAAAACTTCCAACACAACAAAAAGGATCCAACATCCAAAGAAATACAAAAGCCCAATTATAACAATAAAATAAAGTGAAATCAAATCCTACCCAATGAACGGATGAATGGATAGTATCATCATGATGGCCCTCCTAGCCTAGGCTCCTCCTCCTCCTCTCACCAGCAACCAGCAATCTCCTTCCTTCCTCTCATGACACTCTCATAATGCTAACATGCAGCCAATCACCATACCCCCTCTCCTCCCTCTTCAAAAACAACCCAGCCCTCCCAAATCTTTGCCTAGCAAAGACGACAATAACTATAACAACATCAAAAGACACTGGTCTTCTCTTCCGACAAAAACTAACTTACCTAACAAACCTTAAAATAAACACTCAAAAAGCTCTCACTCTAAACCCAAACATCCGTTCCACTCCTCTCTCTACTCTCCTCGCCATTGAAAACTGTCTCTCCTCCATGGGCTTCCACCGTTCCTCCATTGGCCGCATCCTCGACATGCACCCTTGCCTCCTCACCTCTGACCCCCACCTCCACCTCCACCCCACCTTCGATTTCCTCTTAAATGAAGTCGAAATCCCATTTCTTGATATCTCTAGGTCAATCAATCGCTGTCCCAGATTGTTAGTTTCCAGCGTGTCTAATCAATTGAGGCCTGCTTTTGTTTTTCTAAAAGAGTTGGGCTTTGTGGGTCCACGTAAGTTAAATTATCAAACTACTTTGTTGCTTGTTTATAACGTGGAGAGAAGTTTGATGGGTAAGATCGAGTTTTTGATGGGGCTGGGGTTTGAGTTTGTCGAGGTTAAAAATATGGTTGTGAGGGCTCCTGGGATTCTGACTCTCAGTGTGGAGAGGAACATGAAGCCTAAATTTGAATACTTTGTGAGAGAAATGAAGGGGGATCTAGGGGAATTGAAGAAGTTTCCGCAATTTTTCTCGTTTAGTTTGGAGAGGAAGATTAAGCCTAGGCATAGAATGTTGGTGGAGTATGGGTTGAAGATGCCATTGTCGAGAATGTTAAAGGTTAATGACGGGGAATTCAACGCTAGATTGTTTGAAATGCGGCTGAGAATGGCTGAGGAGAGTTAACTTGATCGGATATAATCAGTAAGTTGATTCATTGCTTGCTTGCTTGCCTGTGTATTTTGATCGAGTATTATCTGGGATTTGTGATATATCGTGATAGTTTTACATGTGGGCATGTTTTGAGTTTGTGCTGGATAAGGCTGAATTTTTAAGTTGCTATAGATTTGATTGAGATTTTATGTTGATTATGTATCCTAATTTGTGTTTAGGACATAGAAAATTGTCTTATGTTTACAAGGTTTGATGCATTTTGTAGCGTAGTTAATATATAGGTTATACTTGAAGATTAAAAGAGAAATATTCAAAATATATATATATATATATATATACACACACACACAACGTGTGCAGCAGGAAGTTTTGCTTAGCCATGCACGATAAACTTTGCTGGGATGTGAAAATTGTCTTTCTGGTTCAAGTGTGAGTGTCGTTCATACAGATTTAGGAGCCAAGATGTTGATAATTAAGCCTGTGGTTAACATTGGTTTGGTGTGTTGCGACATAGTCAAGCTTTAACAAAAACCAAGCACTTTGTGATGTTTTACTGTGTAAATCTTTTTCCACTACTTGTGCTCTTTTGTGGAGCTTCTAAAGGCACTTGATATCCTATACATCATAAATCTCAGTGATATGAACCCTAAATCTCTCAGATTGGGAGACTCCAAGGATTAATTTTATTTCTCAATTTCTGTTTCTGAAAGGAAAAGTTTAAAAAACCACTGAATTTGCTAGTGTTGGGAGGATTTCAAGCAATGGTTTTAAGCCTACAACAACGTGAGGAATAGGCAAGTCTGTAAGAAAGTCCTGCAATTTTGTCCTAACATTCAAGAAATACAAGTGTACCATTGTCCTGCTATTCATACGTGGCCTGTTGGCCATAGCTTATACCACAGTCATCAGCATTCCTAGGTAGTTGCAGTTTTCTGACTGTCTCCTATCTAGAAATGTTGTGTTTCTATCCATTTTTTTCTTTTAGGAATGCTATCACATTGTCTGCTATACACTAGAACTTTTAGAAATTCAAGAAACTCCAACACACATGTTAAAGCATGTTCCACTTGCTGGAGAACAGAGACGGTTCTGCAAATACCAGAATGCAAAAACTAAGTTCTGCAGATGTACTCTAGCTTTACCATTATTTCTTTAAGTTTTGCTAGATATCAAACTCCAGAAGCTCCCAGCTTATAGTTCAGTTGTACCTTTCAACATACTCCGAACTTCTATGGTAACATGACAAACTTAAATTTGAGAGTCTCCGTGCTTATAATGATGCCCTTTTGAATTTTTGTTCTGTTTGTTTAACTCATGAGTCATGACTAATCTCTGCTGCTCCCCGATGTCCCCTCAACTATTCCTTAACTGAAGCAACAACTCAATCCCGGATGCACCCTACACTCCTCATCTACCTCCCCAACAGATCAATGTCCTTGAATGTGTTCATTATCCTCACTACAATTTCACCCCGAATTCCATAACCGTCATCACCAATCACAACCCAACATCCATGTCTAACCTCATGGAGACTAAACCTTCTTCTGCTACAACAATGTTGCTTATCAAATTGCATGCGTGCACTGTCAATCTACATGTCTTGTGATAGAAGGCAATGGCTTGCATTTCCTCTGTTTGGGATTGCATGCCCCTTCTAAAAATTCAATAAGCTCTATGGTTCTCTTCACAGTTTGTCCTTTTTCGTGCAAGCTCCATTAGGTTAAATGAGTTTTTCTTCAAGGTTGAGCTGCTTAAACTTGAATTCTCTACCTAGGGCCACCTGAGCTTGCCTCTAACATCAAAATTGAGTTTTATATCACTGAATAAAAGCATACAGTCATTTGTTCTTTCTTTCTCCCTTCCCTTTTCTGAGGGATGAAATGGAAGTTGGAGCACAGAGTATCTTTTGAAAGTTTTTCTTTTCACTTTTTGTTTCCGTGATGTCCTCAGCTGCCTGCTTTGCTTCTACTTAAATTATTAATTTCTGTTAAAAGTTATTTGGTAGTAGTTCTAAGAATGCAGCTTTGGATTGAAAGATTTTATCAGCTTGACTGATTAGTGATTTCCCATTCATATCACAGATGCATGCGAAAGTCTTAAAATTTTTGCTGCTTGATTTTTTGTTGAAAGATTTGGTTTATTAGAGAGACCTTAATGTGATCTCTCTTTATCTCTCTAATTAGCGGATCCACACTTGATTCACAAAGCAAAAGTAGAGGGATCAATGTTACCTTTCATCTACTATATATTAAAAACAGTTAACAAATAGTCAAATTACTCACGTGCCACTCACGTCTCGCATTAACTCGTGAAATTGGAAGGAACAAAACCTGCCAGAATACCCAAAATCGCCTGTTTGGTATTAAGCTGCTATGGATGAATGTGTTTTTTGGGTGTTTTTGGCAGTTTTTCCCCCCTCTAATGAAACGTGTGCATGGCGCACAAATAATTTGATGTTTCTGTTAACTATTTTTAACAGAGATCGGACAGAAGGGTCATATTGGAAATATTTGGTAACATCAAGGGCAAAATTGATTCCCTGAATTGGACGTGGTAAAATTGAGAATGAGCAAGTAGGCAAGGGGCATTTTTGTAGTCAACCCCTATCCTTATTTATCTCTTCTGTTAATGGCATTACCCGCAGTTGCTGATACACTCTAATTGTCTGATTCGGTGAAGTGTTCATATATATTAAACTAGTTCAGTGTGTATCAATTCAGCTCCATAAATTCTTTCATCACTACGAGCGATATGACATGTGCACATCGTTGAAGTATATGGTGTGGATTTTGGTTATCTCTGATCAAGCTTGATTTCTCAAAGAGACTTGAAGCATAAATGGTCTGCTATTCCTGCATTTTGGATCTTTCATTTGTCCTGAACAGTGGTTTTTTCCTGCGTTATAAATGTCTCATTTTAGGTTTCTTGCTGACCAGGCAGCACTAAACACAGATTAAGTGTTACCAAAGATTGATTAAAGGTTATGATCATGGTGCATGATTGTGTTGTTGAATCTAATTACTTATCTTACTGGAGTCTGCATGAACTTTGCAAGTATCCCTGCATTACTAATTTCCATTCATCTTCACTGTAGACAATCGGCTATCCAACTTATGTTGCTTAGGTGAAGACTTTGAAGGTATTAAACCACGTCCAGTGTCCTATTCTGTTCCCTATTGCTCTTGGATTTACATAATTCTGGCTTTTATGGTCTTGATCTCTATTGCTGACCAGTTAGTCTCTTTATTCAATTTCTGAGCCTTCTGTAAGAGATCGCGAATAGAAAAATGGGAATTATGGCGCTGCTGCATTTGGTTCAAACATTTTTGCTATTTGGCATGAATAAGTATTTGACACTGAATTTCTTTGACTAACGATCCTTTGTTTTGACCTACTGCACCATTTCATGTAGTTGGTAAGAAGTAATTAACGGTTCAGAAAGATTAACTGATTGCCGTCATAATCATCTGGTGTTTTGAAATTGCTTTACAGGCTGTTCAATGGATGCCAAGAATGGCATATCTTGGACACTGTGCCTTGTTGGTGGGGCCTCTGCATTGCAGCAGTTTAAAGTCACATGGTTTTCTGTAGAAATTCTGTCCTTGTTATTCTTCTATTTCTCTCTGGGCAATCACTATACATGAACTCTTTGTCGATCGTCTTATTATGTAACATTGACCCACATCTTGGCATCCACGAAAATTTGTTTTCGTATCTCTTGGTATCCTTGAAAACTTGTTCTCTTTTATCCTAAGAGAATCTTGTATTGTCAAGTCTTACTCAATTATGTTTGAGCAGGTGCAAAGATGAAAATAAAGGAGAAAAACGCATTCTGTGCTTGGTAGGCCTCCTCTTCCTTCCTGATCAAGTGTTAATATGTTGTGGGACCTAAATACTGGGAGCATTGCTGAAGCTCTATTCAGTTTGAATACAGGCTCAAAATCTTGATATCCATCCTCGGTAATTAGATGGTTGAGGGAGGAGCTTGTGCATGACAGCATGGGGACATCGATCGCACTACAGGTGACTGATAAAGCTACACAGTTATCTTAAAGTAAGCAAATACCCTGTCTATGAATACAGTTCCAGTGGATGCCTGTTAGCCAAGATGAAAAAGGTTACCTATAAAGCCATATCCCAACATAGCCTAGGCAATTGAGGTAGAAAAGATAAACATACGGAGGAAGCTTTGTGAATTTACCAAACTGTTGCAATTAAGCACCGCGAAGGGTGTTTATGCAACTGGCTGCTTTGGGTGCAATGTGGCAGAAAGCTGCTGGAATTTCTTCATCATACGATAACAAGGTATTAGAAAAAGGGCTGGAATTCCTTCAGGATGTTTGGCGGTGAAAAATGGTCCAATGTGTTTGGACATACGGAGAACTATACATATCTCATTTGATTGCATAAACTAATTAAATAATTGAATTTTGTTCCAGTACAAACTACAAAGGTTTTCCACCTTCGTTTAATCCACTTGCCGTGTTGTTTTCCTTCCGAGCTTCCAAACTTGAGGCCATGCCTTGGTTGACCAGGCAGCACCCCGACTTGGGCCAAGGGCCATATTCATGTGTTGATATGGATATAGCAGATCCTAGCGTGGTCTATTCTTCAGCTTGAAAATTGTCGGAAGTCTTTTTCTAGGGGAAGGACTTCTTTGCTTGCCTCATTAATGTCCCTGAATTCTAGGGCTGAGCATTTTCGGTTTGGTCCGGTTTTGAACCAAAATAAACAACCAAATTGTTTTTTTTTTTTTTTTAGTTTTTGAACCAATCCGAATCGAAAACCGGTTCAAACCGATTAATTTCGGTTCGGTTCGGTTCGGTTTTTTTCCCTTTCAAACTGGTTTAAACCGATTGAAACTGAACAACACAACGCAAGGGATTGAATCACCATCGAAAGATCTTGAAACCGTTAAACATATCCTCGAAGCTCTCCAACTCAAATGCCTTTTGCGTTTCAAGAAACCAACAAATCAAACTAACCAAAGAAACTTTGCTTATGAAGAAACTCCAGTAGTCCTAATGAAGCCAGCTTTAATGAACCGGCTAATGGAAGATTGGAAAATTAAAAGAGAAGAAGACAGAATCGAGGGGGTTAATATTCAGGATGGTTAGAAAACCAGTCCATAAGACCAAGATCTGCTCCACCTTTCGAAACT
>Ga0307517_10007250_pt1 | contig 16227 bp, 13 predicted proteins | sample 23_EM_MG_FD_194515 | JGI IMG/M metagenome (GOLD analysis project Ga0307517, IMG submission 194515) | Populus trichocarpa ectomycorrhiza microbial communities from riparian zone in the Pacific Northwest, United States - 23_EM | ecosystem: Host-associated > Plants > Roots > Unclassified | place... | reverse complement strand
GAACACCGACTCGTCCACCGCCAAATATTTGACCTCTAAGGCAAGCTACGCACTGGTTCGGAGGCTTGTGCTGGTTTTTGGTTGGGTTTGTCATTAACAACTTAGTACTTACAGCACGATGCCTGACAATATACCGTCGGGATTCCGTGCCGATTGGGAACACTAAGCAGAGGTGGTTAGAATTGGTGAGCAAACGAGAGTTACAACATGCGTACCAGTGGAAAGCTGAATCGTCGATTTCTGGGGGGTTGATGCCCGCTGGGATGATGGCTCTATACTGGACACCGGAATAAGATCGGTTTCCTAATATCGGCCAATATACTTTCTATGTGCCATAGAACGAGGGCGTATCCGATGAAAGTAGCAGCCATACTTGAAATTTGAAAACCATAGAATTTTTATACCAAAACAAATTCCTCACGAGCCATCCCAAGAGCCATCCGTTTTAGAAAATCCCTTCAAGTTTAAACTTTAGGCGATTCACCGGCCATCAAAACGACCATCAAAAGATGACTTGCCTAATCAAGACGGATAGGAAGGAGACTAATTATAAACAAAAACAGAGAGGAGTTCGTCTCAGTCGACTCATTTCAACAGTCAGATATCACGAATTTTACACCTCTTTTGACCCCTTTTTCATACATTTTTTAGGGCCAAAAATTCTTCAGGAAATGGATTCCAATTTCCAACTTATTTCTTGCTTATTTGAGATTAATTTTGGGAGTTCTAACAGTTTAAATCTGATAAAATTACATTGGGACGATAAAAAAATCCAAAAGTGACTGTTTAGACATTTCTGGGGCTCATAAAAAGCCAACTATCATTGTTGCAAGACTTCAAACGACTTTTGAGGTTGATAGGGCGCTGGTTAAGTCACGTGGACGTGATTACATTAATACATATTCAAACTCAACGAGGTCGCTATGGTTACCTGAGTTCCTTATGTAATATGTAACGTAGTTAGCTAATACAGCCATTCCATTCCTAATAGATCACTGCCCGCTATCAACCTTCTGTGGCGACCTACGCAATTGTCACGGTTTGTGCTTTGTTGTGGGTACAAACATTAGGTGGTAGCAAATCTAATGCCTGGTATTTATTCTCGTTCTTCTGCATTTGTATTTGTGGTATAACACGTCTTTCGCGAGCAGAATAACCATATCCTCGCCCTCACTTGCTCAAGTTGCAGCTTCTGCCTCCTATATGCTGCCGATCTCGCTAAGTGGAACGAAAATTTTTAAAAGCCGCCTAGGTCTTCAGTGCAAGTAATGGAGTTCCAGGATGTGGTCTTGAATTGGCGTTGTAGCACAGAGTACCTCCAAACTTCTATATGTGTTTGGGAGAAATCTTTCCGGAGCAAGCCCCGAACTCGACTACCTTGAATGGTCACTTGCCGTGACCGGCAGGCACGAGGTAGATAAACAGATACATCTCGTGCCAAAGCTGCTCTTTCAGAAGATGGCAATCGCCAATAGTGCTGGCGTCTTAATCTCTCACTCATAGATCCAGTACTGCCTTCGAGCCCAATTTATAACGATGCCAGGGAATTCCAAAGGTCATGTAAATGTTTCTAAGTGGTCTTGTGTTCAAGGTCCTCAGCTCACCATAACTAATTGCACGTTCAGTCGCAAATCCCCTTAAGTCAAAAAGTTGCTAGCAGAATACCAAGACGCTGCACCATTCCCTCGAGCTCGCCACCTCCGACTCAACAAACCGATCTGGTCCCGTTTCAACAGCCTTCCAGTTCACTGTTTCAAGACGCAAAAAATTTCGATATCCGTGGCGGTGAATTTGGACCACGCTTGACAATAAATGTAACACGTAAGTTTCGTTCAGTTTGGTATTCACCTAAACTTCATTTTGAATCTCTAACCCAGAAAACGGAGGCCAACATCCGGTGCCAATAGTACAACCAACCTCAACTTCGGATCAAGTCTGCCTCCGCCCGCTCATTTTGAAGATTGACTAATTTGTAACCTAGGATGAAGAAACCTCGGGTGAAGTGGAGATCACCGATTCAAAGTCGACGCCCAGTGAGGACGAAGATACTACAAACCTTGGATCTGTGAGTGCAGTATCATTGTAGAGAATGTCAGTGAATTTACTCTCCCCATATACACAGATCGTAACTTCTCGAAGCCGTTTCCCATATGAGATTTATGCAACTCTTCTTGCACCAAAGAGGCCCGGTCAGGCACTTTGGATACCAGAGCCAAACAACAATCTCCCATTCTCATACCGAAAAAACGGCGTACAAATCGGGGATGTAGGCACCTTCCCGCCAGATGGAAGCTTCTCATTCATTTTCAACATCCGCGTTCCACGTGACGACCCAATCAATCCACCATTGCTTCCTGAAGAATTCATCCCAATCCTCCCTCCGATAAATCCAACTTTCGACATCCGTAGATTTGCCCTCTTCAAGGCAGGCAGCTACCTTGCCAGTACTTCGGTCGAGAAGGTGGAAGATGATGCCATCTCCCCGTAAGATATTTTCCTTCAATTGAAAATATATTTATGCCAACGAATCCTCAAAGGGCGCTGTCCTTTCGATCTTCAGGATCCGAAGGTGCCATTCTAATGATGCCAGAGGGTGCGATTTCCGAAGACCTTGAGAACTTGCTAGGTTTTCAGGAATACGCTTCTGCGAACGTCAAGATGTGGTATAAATATATCATCGGAACTCGGGGACGCAAGGCAAAGAACGGCGATCTTCATCTTGTGGTTGGCTACGACAAAGCGACCTCTTGGGGGGTAGCCGCTCTTCCTAACACGAGTCAGCATAGCGAACTCAAATTCAAACCCCTCGATGCAGAAGTATCTGGCTCTGGCAGCTGTGGTTACGCTTGGGAACACTCTGGAGCGGCAGACGTGAGGAACGGCCCAAATCGGGAAGAAGTTGATGAGTTGAGGAAGGAAGACCCAGACGACAAGTCGGCGAGTCGAGATAATTATCTGAATCAGTGCCTTGTCGTGCGGACTCTGAACCTCGATCTCAACGCCGACGATTGGAAAAAATTAAACGACGAAATTCGCATTGGACACACTGTTAATTCCAACACGGAACACGGAACTAGAACTCCTTCCCGTTCACCAAGCAATCGAGGTCCTTCGTCCGATAGCACACAAACGACATCTTCGACAATCGGCGGCTTTGGAACTCAACGAACAGCGAGTGATAACTCAACGGCAGATGGTTTAACTATTTCTATGCCCCCTTCTACAATAGTAAGCAGCCTATTTGAAAAAGAAACAATTTCTTTCAACTCAACACTTCTCCAGTCAAGTCACCCCTCCAGCATTGTCAGTCAAACCTTGCGGAAGAAGGTTAGGCATATCCTTATTTAATCTGTAAATTTTTTATCACTGAACGTTTCCATAGAGTTCAAATGCAGGGATGGTGATTACTCACGATGAAGATTGGTATTCATGTATTCAAGAGGTATGGCATTGAACACTCATGCTGATTTCAGCTCACGCCCTTCCAGAGATGACGATCGCCGCCCAGTGGGGTACAATCCCCTGGACCAGCTCCGAACGATCAAAGCCAACCGGTATACCTCCCCGCGCCCGTTCAGTATCGTCCTCAAAACGCACAACCTTTTCCTCGACGAGGTTCCACACACCTCCATCCCGTGGAATTTGCAGCACGTATGGACAATTTTTCGACAGTGTCCATCCAGAATCAACGCATTTCCTTACATCCGTGGTTTCTGTACACTTGCAGTTCGCTATCCTGACCCTCTTCTCAGCCTCAGGCCACTCAACCTCACCCTCTCCCGCACCCAATGATGAGATCCCTCCATATGCCTAGATTTTTCTTAATGCCGATCTCCGATCCTACATTTTGTTACTTTAGATGCATTCAGGGCTTCTCAAGCGTCCTAGTATAGGTGAGGATGTACTTTTATCATGTGAACATATAAATGACCTTGGCATAATTAGATCATCTGACAGCACAAATGCGAGAAACGACGATATCTTCTGAACGTCGTCAGGCCATTCGGCGTTGGGGGGTTGCCATTGATGATTCAAGCTCTGAAATAGCACCCACTATCACTGAGTCGGCGGGAAGCATCACGAACGGCGGATCTCTCAAGTATGGTTCCAGGGCGTCATATACAACGACCTTACACCGCCATTTGTCTAGACTCGCCAGCTATTCATTGGTTCTGAGCGTTCTTCCACGCGGTCATTTGTTTGACATTTGTTGTGGCGTCGACCATCAGGCGGACTGTTCATATGAACTTGGGTTTATTCCAATGGATTTATTATCTGCCAGTTATCTCCGGCAGATTCGGCAGTCTCACTGTTTCCCCCTTCTAGTAATTCCAATTAATCTGTCTCGTCATACCTTTTAATTTTTCCTTGTAAGAGGTGGAAGGGTCACATATGTTACTATAGTATTACATAGTGTTCACAAATTTGATTATTTTTGCTCACCGAGATGACCGTTTTTTTTTTCTTGATTCAGGGCGAATAAAAAATCACGTCTCATCGATTCTCATCATCTATACCCGTCGCGTCCCAGCGATCATCCCACCTGCATCCCAATATTGCCTCCCAATGACTCATGCACCCAAAGAGCAACAACAGGCCAATGGCCATTCCACATCGCATCCCAGCGATCGTTCGAACATCGTATCTTAACGCACACCCTATATCCCCTCCCAGCAGCTACCTGCGCCCACGGAGTGGCAACGGGCTGTTAATCCACTCACATCGCGTCCTGATCATCGCACCCCGGAGACAAGCGCCTGGTTTTCCGTTCATTTTACTGGGTATTTTAAGCATGAAAAAGAGAGAAAGAAAAATCAAGAAAAAGGAAGAGCATTAGTTAGTCGTGTATCCTTCCCTTTAACCCAGGCTGAGTACCCCAATTGCAAAAATAATGCCAAAGGAGAGAACTCGAGGGGCTTACCATAGACCTTAATTTCGGTGCCTGTAAAGTAATAAAATATTCTGAGATGCTTCCTTTTTGATTGCTGAACTTGGAAAAAGTCTCCTGCGCGGAAATCATAGATTCCAGCTAGTTGTTAATCGATAGACCCACTTCAGGTTTCCAGGGACTAGCGCTCGCGTCCTTTGTTTAGCTGTACAAATAAATTGAAGCTAAATCAGGTAGGACATTCAAGGATGTGCGCTGTCGGGAACTTAATCCCCAGTGTTGGACTACCTGATTTGGCTTAGAATTATTTGTAGATGCTCCAAGACTATACAGAGGGCATGAATACTGTAAACGCATAGTGGGTCTATCGATTAGCAACTAGCTGTCGAAGGCGCGACACGAGATTTTGTGTGCACATGTCATTTTTTGAGCTCAAATCTGACTTTCATAAACCAGTCTCTTTCCCTCCCAACTATGTAGAAAACTGTGGAATATATCTTCCAGCCGATTCACCTGCAACGCGAGCTTGATTGCGAGGGCGAGTACTTACAGGCTTTCCCATCAGTAGGTTGGGTATTGTGGCAGAGGTAAAAATTACATAACGAGATCCCCAGCAATTTGGGTTTTCCCATCAATAGGCTGGGTATTGTGACGGAAAAAAGAATTAAAGAAGGGAAGAATTAAGGAGACCCAGAGACCTCAAGCAACAATTTGAGGGTCATATAAGCTGGTCAAATGACATTAAACACTACCATGAAGTTGTCACAATTTTTTTTTTCTTGCGCGCTCAGTTTTGAGGGGCGACATCTGAGACTACAGTCTGATGCAGACTCATTCAAAATGTAAACGTTTCGGGCTCACTTCTTGCTCCCGGATGCTGAATTTCTACCATTGTAACGGATATGGACAGATCACATGGCTGCATAGCGTGGCATGAGCTATCGCCATCAAATCGCCATCGCTGTCCTGATATTGCTAAACCACAACGCCCCCACGACTTTTTTAAAAATAATTAAGAGGAAAAACCTTAGAAGCAACCCACCTATATATATAGTAAATTAGTACAAAGGGGGAGAATCACTGCAAGTTCCATAAGGACGGTAATATGGGCAAGTCGTTACCTGTCGTTACCCGGAGCTTGCCGGGCATTTATCGGCTGGCAGATAGATGGTGCATTGGCGCTTTTGGGGGACATGCCGTGGCCGGCAGGCACGAGGTAGATAAACACTGATACATCTCGTGCCAAAACCGCTCTTCAGAGGATGGCAATCACCAATAGCGCTGGCGTCTTAACCCCTTACTCATAGATCCCCTCAAGCCCATTTCCTAAGGATGCCAGGGAATTCTAAAGATCATGTAAATGTTTCTAAACCGTCTTGTGTTCAAGACCCTCAACTCATCGTAACCAATTCAACCTTCAGCCGCAAACCTCCCGAAGTCAACCCTCTAGCAGGATGCCAACACACTTCTCCATTCCCTCGACCTCGCCGTCGGCCATAGCGAATACCTCAGTTTCAGTTTCAGCTCAACGAGGCCTGCTGGACCCGGTTCAACAGCCTGCCAATGCACAATTTCAATACGCCGAAGGTGTCAATGTGAATGGCGGAGGATTTACTAATGCAAGTGGAGATGTCTTGAACAATGTCGACGTCGGCGTCACCCTCAATCTTACCAAACGTATGCCAGGGTTCAAAATGTGTCGTTTACCTCGAACTTACACATGAGGCCTAGAAACAGAAAACGCACACGAACCTCCGGAATCATCTTTCATGGAACAAGTCCGCATCCCTCTGCTGACTTTGAGTGTTGGCTAATCTGTAATCTATCCAGGATGAACAGTCCTCAAATGGGGCGGTAATAACTGAATCGAAGTCGATGACTAGCGAAGATGGAGAGGCTGTAACTCTTAGAACCGTGAGTGCGGCATCGTGGTAGAGAATATCAGAGAATTTACTCCCCATTTACACAGATCGTAACTTCTCGAAGCCGTTTCCCATATGAGATTTATGCAACTCTTCTTGCACCAAAGAGATCCGGTTGGGCCCTTTGGATACCAGAGCCAAACAACAATCTCCCCTTCCCATACCGAAAAAAAGGCGTACAAATCGGGGATGTTGGCATCCTCGCGCCAGACGGAAGCTTCTCATTCATTTTTAACATCTGCGTTCCACGCGACGACCCAATCAATCCACCATTGCTTCCTGAAGAATTCATCCCGATCCACCCTCCGATAAATCCAATCGACATCCATAGGTTTGCGGCCTTCAAGGCAGGCAGCTACCTTGCCAGTACTTCTGTCGATAAAATTGAAGGTGATGCTATCTCCCCGTAAGATATTCTCCTTCAAATGAAAATATATTCCTGATAATGAATCCTTCAAGGGCACTCTCCTTTCGATCTTCAGGGTCCGAAGGCGCCATTCTAACGATGCCAGAGGGTGCGATATCCGAAGACCTCGAGAACTTGCGAGGATTTCGGGAATACGCTTCTGCGAACGTCAAGATGTGGTATAAATATATCATCGGAACTCGGGGACGCAAGGCAAAGAACGGCGACGTTCGGCTTGTAGTTGGCTACGACAAAGCGACCTCTTGGGGGGTGGCCTCCCTGCCTAACACGAGTCAGCATAGCAAGCTCAAATTTAAATCCCTCGACGCACAAGCCTCTGACTATCGCAGCTGTGGTTATACTTGGGAACACTCTGGGACGGCAGACGTGAGGAACGGCCCAAATAAGGAAGAAGTTGATGAGTTGAGGAGGGAAGACCCGGATGGCGAGTCGGCGAGTCGAGATAATTATCTGAATCAGTGCCTTTTCCTGCGTACTCTGAATCTCGATCTCAACGCCGACGATTGGAAGAAATTAAACCATGAAATTGGCATTGGGCACACTCTTAATTCCAGTACCGAACATGGAACTCGAACCCCTTCCCGCTCACCAAGCAATCAAGGTCCTTCGTCCGATGGTACACAAACGACATCTTCGACAATTGGCGGCTTTGGAACTCAACGAACAGCGAGTAATAGCTCAACTGCAAATCGTTTAACTATCTCTATGCCTCCTGCTGCAACAGTGAGTGGACTAGTTGACAACGGTACAATCTGATTAAACTCAACACTTCTCCAGTCATGTCACCCCTCCCGCATTGTCAATGAAACCTTGCTGCAGAAGGTCAGGCGTATCCTTGTTGTTAATCGGTAAATTTTTATCATTGAACGTTTCCATAGATTCCAAATGCAAGGATGGCGATTACTCACGACGAAGATTGGTATTCATGTATTCAAGAGGTATGCCGTTGAGCACTCATACAGTGCTACATTCCAGTTTCTCAATATCCAATATCAGGATATGACGATGCCCTCCAACCCTGATCAAATTTTAGCGTCACTCTTAACCGTAAATAATATTAGAGAGGACAACGGTGAGTGTTGGAAAAACTGCTAAAGTGTACCATTGTTCTCATACTATTCAGGCGTCGTATATCCCGAACCCAAGGTGACTCGTGAGGTAGATCTACTTTTCGGAGTCCACATACCAAATTCTTTAACTGCAAGCTTAGATGAAATATTTTGCCGATCTGAAAAAGCTATCCATCGAGCTCCAGGAAAAATCATCAAATCTAGAACAATATCTCTATGGAGTCGACCCTGGCCGCTCGGCTCGATGGAACGAGATGGTATTCCTTCTTGAACTCTGTCGTGGCGCTCTGGCCAACGACACGGATACCAATGTATTTGCGCACGAGTCCCTCCCTGACGCACAGCGCATAAGGGAAATAGAATCCCTTATTGGGTCACTTCTCGTCGATGAATTATCCCTCGATAAACCTGACGCATTTGAATTCATATATTCATTGCGTCTCTTGTCAGAGATCAAACCTGCCGGCTCTGATTTCAGACTTGATATTTTCCGACAAATTTCTTCGTTTCTAGGGCGAGACTCGACAGGAATGGAATACCTCAATCCACCCATTAAACTCTGGAAATATGAGGAAATTTTTACTAGCAAGATTGATTCGAAGGGTCCAAGGAGCCTTCTCGCGCTTTCTTCCTGTTTTTATCTACTCTACTTAGCACTGGGAGAACTTGCAGACCTCAAACGCACAATCGAAGTTTTTCGGCAGCAGGAGCTTCCTGCATGGACGTCTTTCCGTTCTTCAGACACGCCACCACATCTGATGGGTGAGGATACACCTTCCATCTAATGCTTCCCTAAATGACCTTCACAAAATCAGGAAATACGAGCAGAGCCATTGGCGAGAGCCTTCACAATAGTAACCGCACTGGCACGAGGTTGGATTATCGATCACATGCCCAAATTGCAGCACGTATGAACGACGATCAGAATCTACAAGTCTCACGTCCGTGGTTCCATACGCTTTCTCTTTGTAATACTGACCCTCTTCGTCAGCATCAGGCCACAAACCCCCACCACGCCTTTCCGTACCCATCAGTCCATTCTCTCCGGTATGTCTGGGTCTTCTTGACGCCGATCGCCAGTCCAATCTCTTGTCATTTAGATGGCTTCGGGGTATACCGCGCGCGGAGATCAGCGATCTGACCAGAATCAAACTAGGTATGTAAAATGTCAGAGCCGCGTGTTATCTGTATTTGTTTGAAATTCTAATACACAGATACGCCACCAGCCAAGCACGTCTTTCCACAGACGACGCTCACCGCCCAATGGTGTACAATCCTCCTGGACCAGCGCCGTATCAAGCCGCGCCGTATCGCCTCAGATCGACGTCGAATAGATATTACCCTTACTCCGACCGTCGTGGGTGGACCTCAGGTAGGCTTTTATAGAGTGGTATAGTTGTCTCGATGTTCATCCAACCCCGTAGGTCGAGATCCCCGATCATACCTGAGACAGACTAGGTACGTACTCAAAGTCGTGTATTGTCCATACTGTCCTGACCCACATATACGCCACCAGTCAAGCGCCCCCTTCTATAGACGATGATCACCGCCCAATTATGTACAATCCTCCTTCACCAGCGCTGTATCAAGGCGCCCCGCCGCAAATGTACGGTTCAGTGGCCAATCAGTATCCTCCTTCGCATCCTTCGCATCCTACTCTACATCCTTCGCATCCTCCTTCACCCTCTTCGCATCCTCATTCATATTCTTCACATCCTCCTCTGCATGCTCTTGTTCCTCTTCCACAAGCCTTTTCTCCACAACGAGCCTCCACACATCCTTACATCGTACAAGCCCCATATGCAACCCCTGTTCAACCTCAGCCTCCAGCTCCAGCTCCAGCTCACTGGGTCCCTCCAGGCAGCATCGCCAACTCGGATTCAGGAAACACTGAAAACAGCACCGTTGGAGGGAGTTATGATAACACTAGCACGAGGACAGATCACCGAGTAAATGCCCAAGTTATAGGACATACGAGCAACGTTCCGACAGTTTTCATCCAGAATCTTCTCAACGTCTCAAGTCAGTAACTCCATAACTGTGTTTGTTATTCGTGATCCTGACCCTCTTCGACACCAACAGGCCACGCCACAGCAACAGGCCGCGCCACAGCAGCTGGCCACACCACAGCAGCTGGCCACGCCCCAGTACCCGTACCTAGTGGCCCATTCCCTCCGGTATGTCTAGATCTTTCCTGATGCCGATCTCTACTTCAACCCACTTGTTATTTCAGATATCTTCGGGGCAGTCCGCACGTCCTATGGGTGAGGGTGTATCTCTTGCTATGTCAAATACTCAAAATAACCTTGGCATAATTAGATCATGTGACGGCACAAATGCGGGAAACATCTTCTGTACGTAGTAAGACAGGAAAGGCTTATTTTCTTTAACTAGACCTCATTCGTACTTTGTTCATCCTTCCAGCGATACGAATCCCATGGCCGTGTCCCAAACACAGACGCCGCAGGTGAGTAAGCCGAATTCCGGTATTTAATCAGAGCTAACACACTCCGTAGATTTCGATAATCGCGTTGATGAGTCTCAGAACAGGAAATCGAAGACGAGGCGGACCATTCCGGGCCAACCGGGAGAGGATGAATACGACTATACGCAAGGCCAATGGGGTCACCCAATCGAAGGAAGTAGTCGACCGCCGGCAGATCAACATTCAAGCAACCACTACAATCAATCTTACTCTATACCAATCCCTATGGTGCCAGTTCTCCATGACTATTCCAACGACAGGAAGGACCCAAGCCAGGTGGATAGAGAAAGTTGGAAGGGAGACAAGTATTCCCGAAAGCCCCCAAAAGACATCTTTAATCCCTACTCGCCGTCAAGCCGCCACCCCGCCGACCGTGTCGGTCCGAGCTCTCGACGTTGGGAAGAAGAAGACAGTAGTGATGATTCCTATTCAAGCGCTGGTTCTGGGTTTGAAACAACCGCTTCGAGCCCTCGCTTGGGGAGAGGCATTCAAAGTAGAGGAGGCCACAAAACCGGTTCCAGAGCACCGCCCATTCTAACGCGGCCGACATTAGACAGTTACCACGGATCATCCAACCCTGATGGCCTCTCTGAGTCGAAGCCGCAGCAACCTTGGGTTGTAGAACCGCCGGGTTACAAGGAGAAAGAGAGCGCCCGATTACCAGCGCAGCCTAGTTCCAGCCGCGCAGATCCACGGGGCAGAAGAGCGGACACAAACTTTGTGGTGGGAAGTTATCGAGATCAAATAGGTGGCATCTCAGGTCATCCAAGCGATAGCCAAAGTCGTTCAAGTCACAAAGAGAAGGAGAGCGCCCGATTACCAGCGCAGCCGAGTTCCAGCCGCGCAGATCCACGGGGCAGAAGAGCGGACACAAACTTTGTGGTGGGAAGTTATCGAGATGAAATAGGTGGAATCTCAGGTCATCCAAGCGATAGCCAAAGTCGCTCAAGTCACAAAGAGAAGGAGAGCGCCCGATTACCAGCGCAGTCGAGTTCCAGCCGCGCAGATCCAGGGGGCAGAGGAGCGGACACAAACTTTGTGGTGGGAAGTTATCGAGGTGGAATAGGTGGAATCTCGGGTCATCCAAGCGATAGCCAAAGTCGTTCAAGTCACAAAGAGAAGGAGAGCGCTCGATTATCAACGCAGCCGAGTTCCAGCCGTGCAGATCCACGGGGCAGAGGAGCGGACACGGAATTTGTGTTGGGAAGTTATCGAGGTGCAGCAAGTGGTGGAATCTTAGGTCATCCAAGCGATAGCCAAAGTCGTTCGGATCACAGAGAGGAGAGCGCTCGGTTATCAATGCAGCCGAGTTCCAACCGCGCAAGTCCACGGGGAAGAGGAGCGGACACGGACTTTGTGTTGAGAAGTTATCGAGGTGAAGCAAGTGGTAGAATCTCAGGTCATCCAAGCGATAGCCAAAGTCGTTCGGGTCACAGAGAGAAGGAAAGCGCTCGGTTATCAAGGCAGCCGAGTTCCAGCCACCTAGACCCACGGGGCAGAGGAACGGACACGGACTTTGTGTTGAGAAGTCATCGGGGTGAAGCAAGTGGTGAAATCTCAGGTCATCCAAGCGATAGCCAAAGTCGTTCGGGTCAGGAGAGCGCTCGGTTACCAATGCAGCCGAGTTCCAACCGAGCAGATCCACGGGGCAGAGGAGAGGACACGGACTTTGCGTTGAGGAGTTATCGAGGTGAAGCAAGTGGTAGAATCTCAGGTCATCCAAGCGATAGCCAAAGTCGTTCGGGTCACAGAGAGGAAAGCGCTCGCTCACCAATGCGACGTTGGGAAGAAGAAGACAGTAGTGATGAGTCTGATTCAAGCGCTGGCTCTGGCTCTGAAACCACCGCTTCGAGCCCTCGCTTGGGGAGAGGCATTCAAAACAGAGGAGGCCACAAGATCGGTTTCAGAGCACCGTTCATTCTAACGCGGCCGACATTAGACAGTTACCACGGATCATCCAACCCTGCTGGCCTCTCCGAGTCGAAGCCGCAGCAACCTTGGGTTGCAGAACCCGACGCAGAACCGTCGGGTTACAAGGAGAAAGAGAGCGCCCGATTACCAGCGCAGCCTAGTTCCAGCCGGGCAGATCCACGGGGCAGGGGAGGGGACACGGACTTTGTGTTGGGAAGTTATCGAGGTGAAGCAAGTGGTAGAATCTCAGGTCGTCCAAGCGATAGCCAAAGTCGTTCGGGCCATAAAGAGGAGAGCGCCCGATCGTCAGGGTCACAGGGCCCCAGCCGCCAAGAGCCACGAGTCAGGGGAACAGATGCGGACTATGGAACCGGCGGTCAGGGTTCAGTTCGTGGTTATCGAGGTGAAGCAAGTGGTGGGGCCTCTGGTCAACCACAGCCATGGGTAGGTAAACCTTCACCCGCCCTCGTGACGAGTTCCATGCAGCAGCCGAGTGGGAAACAACCTGAATATACGTCTGGTGGTTCAAACAGGATTCCTTACATAGAACAAGATAATCGCCGTTCAACCGAAACGATGAGCGCTACCGCACACCCTTCCAGGTTCCCTCCTAACCCGACGACCTCGATTCCTCGACGTGAAGAAGATAGCCCTCCGTATCATACTCGGGGGTCGAGTTGGGGGAGAGAATGGAGCAGCCAACCAGCAGACCCCAGTCGTACGACACCCTTTAGTGCATTTCCCCCAACACGACCACCTCAGCACGAAGCCCAGCACTCGCATCCTTCGCAAGTTCAAGGTTCACTGGGCTCCCAACGTCAGGAGGATACTTGGGACAGAGGGCTAGAGCATCCCAGTGGTGGCCCGGATTTTATCTCAAACCCATCTGCTGACGCAACGGGACCACATCCTTGGGGTGGTCAGCCAACTGGCCCTCCGCCAGGATGGTCCGCGCATCCGGCCCATCGTGTGTTTTTTCCTCGATCCCTGCCTCAAAATTTCTAACCACAGTCCATAGCGGATTCCAGGAAATCTCAGTAAGTTTGGGAATTGGAAGTTACGGCGTGCATGACGGCGATCGTTTACGGCGGCAATTTCCGTGAGGAGAAAATGTGATGACTATAGCTGTTCCGACGGTCCTGCCAGCCACCGAGGGTACTTTAGCGGTGGACTAGTGTTACAACGAGGGGTTAGGAACCTTGGGGGACGTCAGTAAGTACGTTGTTAGCTTGCAGTGTCACCCCACCGTGAATCATAATTCTGTGAGAGTTTTGCTTTGCTGTGTATCATCATATAACCTTCAGTGTGGTTTTTATGGCAATTATTGTGCACATAACTTTCCACTCAATAAAACCTAGGTGGGACTAGAATCTTTTCCAGTCACCGTTAGCATGACTCCACCCAAAGCGACAGCATCAATTTGCCCTGCCATCTACCTGTTTAGAATTCACCACTTTTATATTGTGTGCAATTCTCTTTGACTTTACTTATTAAAAACACCCCATGCATCTGAATACTGTGACAATTAACAAACAAAATAGGAGCAGAAAAGGAAGGGAGGTGGATGGTGGGAATTTAGCTGCCATCATCTCCATTGTCCTCCTTTGAGCAACAATTTTGGAAATTGAAACACAAAGGTGCACATCGCTTGGGAAATAATAAAGGACAAATGTGATCCTGGTGCTAAGTTTAAGTGGGCGTTGAGTGGGCATGATGACGGCGGGAATTGCTGCCATAAACGATCACCGTAATTTCCAATACACGAATGCCCTTGGAGTGCATTCGGGAATTGGAATGTCTGGTGAAAATGTCCAGCAATCATGTACAGCGGCAAGTTCCATGTCTGGCGGGAACATCAGGTAGCGGCAGAATTCTAATTCTTTGCCCCTCCCTATATGCGATTCCTCCGCTTCAACACTTTATCATATACCCTTTCATGGCATATCGCCCTGATTATACTTTTATGGAGGAGGGCGCCACTCCTAATGTCTTGCCACCACTACCACTGCCATCGCTGTTGCCACTGCCCTCCTAACTGTGTTGTGATTCAATTGAACTCACCACCCAAAAAGCATTTCGGTGCGCCACATTTTCACCACGGCAAACTTGATGAATTGATGCTTGCCAATTTGAATGACTTCTGGAATGCTGGGTAATACATCTGTTGATCATTATAGACGCTGTAATTTGTGTAAGTTGTGATAGCTTGTGCAACATTCTGAATATGTAGTAATTGTGCATTTGCCTTATTCCTGTATAACTAAAGCTTACTTTGACAGTATAGCAATGTACATGTATTCTACACGGGTTGAACCACTACACCTTATGTATACAAAACAGCCTTCTTACAATATTCCTTTTTCAATGGAATCCAGTTATTGCAGCAAGTATTTGGACAACAATCATCAGGGGGGTATATGGATACGGCTGCTATATATGTGAGATAGTATATTAGATGTGGGAAATATAGTCCTAATGATTACTCAAACTGCATTGCATTTGCCACCCCTACTGTTTGAACAAATCATAGTCTTCTTGCATTGTTGGCATCTCCCATGTGTAGTTCCTCAAAATCAACCAGCAGTCATCCATTATATCAACTTGGATACCAAGTGCTTTCCCAAGAAATTCAGTGAAAAGTTTGGGGAGAATGGATGGCGCAGTGCTTGGGTTACTTACTCTCGTTAACTGGCCAGGGTTGAAAGATGTCGCGCTTGAGGTGGGTGATTAAGTGGACAAAAGTAGTAATACCATCCAATGTCTAGTAACAAAGGACAGGATGTACTTGAAGCTGAGCGAGCAAGTTGATTACAGGCCTCTCCATTGTGATAATTATCGAAACAAAGGAACATGGGGCAGTCATGTTATCGTGTTGTGGAACTTGCTGCCATACACGATCACCAGACATTTTGCCAGACATTCCAAATCCCAAACTTACTTAGGGAATGTCACGGGCTACCCTGGGGTTTTCCAGGACAACCTGCACCCGTACCCATCAAAACCCATACCCGCATCCACGGGTGTGGGTTTCGACAAGTACAGGTGCGGGTTTTTCAAAAACCCGAGGGTATATAACCCGTGGATGGGTACACCTCAAATACTGACAAGGAGAATACATTATCATTATTAATTTATTATTTACAACGACGAGGGGGAAATCGTCGCTGAAAGTACACATAAATGTCGACTAAGAGGGGTATGCCTTCCTCACCGCTTCAAAACTGGAACGATGACATGACGGGGAGGGGCATACCCCTCCCCGTCATGTCGGAAACCCTGCCCAGGCCAATTGTCCCATCCTTCGGGGCGCTCTTGCTGGTGTTGGTGGTGACGTGGCGGTGTGGATCACCGCCGACCGGGGTTGGTTGCACCTGTGGGTGGTGTTGGCCATGGCGGACTTTGGGTGTTCGTTGATGCAATGTTGGTCAGGTGGGGATGAGTGACACCGGTTGACATCACGACGACGTGGCAGGGAATGACTTGAAGGAGATTCAAAAAGTTTGTTAGTATGCAAAATAAAATTA
>Ga0307517_10007249_pt1 | contig 16230 bp, 14 predicted proteins | sample 23_EM_MG_FD_194515 | JGI IMG/M metagenome (GOLD analysis project Ga0307517, IMG submission 194515) | Populus trichocarpa ectomycorrhiza microbial communities from riparian zone in the Pacific Northwest, United States - 23_EM | ecosystem: Host-associated > Plants > Roots > Unclassified | place... | reverse complement strand
ATATCACTGTTGGCCCACGGCTAACAAGTATATGGTGAGTGGTGCCTGAGATGTGTGGGTGCGTAGCAGTCCTGCTGGAGTGCAAATTCTGTTTTCCATTAACGAAACCAACCTTTTTTTTTGTAGTAGATAAGGTTTTGAAATGTTGCGAAAGTGGGCTTTTGAACTACTATAAGATGTGGCTGAGATGCTAATTTTTTAAAAAGTGTACTCTGTTTATTGGGCATAGTCTTTGTTAAATGATTCACGGGGAGAAAACAAGGGGGTTTGGTTTATTTTAAAAGTATACTCTGTTTATTGGCCATACTTAAATCTATCATTTAAGAGAAATGTCTTCAAAAATCACAACCGAGTCGACTAATTTTATGAATTAATTCATGATTTGCGTGACCTTAGAGGTGTAGTGCTTCCAAATTTGTGATGGGCATTGACATCTAGAAGTAGATACATGAAGAAGATACACTCTTGTTTAAGTACTTGGTAACAATTGATTTTTAAAATATTTTTTATTTAGAAATGCATTGAGATAATAATTTTTTATTTTATAAAATTTATTTTTGATATCAATACATCAAAATGATTTAAAAAGTATTAATACACCATGGGGTCCTGGCGGAGCGGTTAGACGCGCTCTCGTCGCTTACGAGGTCTGGGGTTCGACCCCTCTCTTCGTCTGCAGCAGGACCTTTGGGGAGCACTTGCCACCCGGTGCGCAAAGGGATTAGTCTGGGCCAGCGCTCAGGATACCCTTGATTCTACCAAAAAAAATACATCAAAATAATTTTAAAAAATTAAATAAAAAATTCAAATTTTTACAAACTCTATTTTGACCACCTACCTTTATCGGTTGTGATTATTGTAACAATTTTTTCATATTTAAAGAAAATATTTGCAAGTGGACCTTAATTGAGGTATGTATGCTGTTTAATTATTTATAATATTGTTTCACGATCAGTTAATTAATGCTACATGTGCACGTTACATCTAAGAGTGCCGTCTTAACACCCTCTTTGGATTATTGGATAAGAAATGTATTAATCATAACAATTAAAGTACCATACAATATGCAACTGCTTTATCGAAGATGGATGACATTAAAATCTCTGAAAACAATAGTTATTGTCAGTCAGTTTTAAGAAATCATCAAGTATTTCGTTAATAATAATTTTTTATTATTATTTATTTGATGATAAAACATATTTTGGAGTAATTTATACGTCAACCAATAAAAATTAAATTATATTTATGGTTATCGGTTCGAGTCTTACAAACCTCAGGACCACTGGAAATTTACATGATCGTTAACTTCAGGGCCCATAGGATTAGTCGAGGTACGCGCAAGCTGACCCGGACACCCACGTTAATAAAAAAAATATTTATAAATAATCTTGGACGCACCCGGCCTCTAACATTAGTTTAATGTATTTTTTAAAAAATAAATTATATAATTATATTGATTAATCTACAATTAAAATTCAAAAACCCAAATTAAAAAATGTACTTTCTTGAACCTGTAATATTAGTTCATTACTGGAGTAACAAAGAAAATCATTTTCCTTTAATGATTTAATGATTTGACGGCGGCGAAGAATATTAACTCAACAAAGATAAGTTTAATTTAAATTCATAAATAAAAAGTTATCCGATTTAAATTTAAACACAATTAAAAAAAAATAAAAAGAGTTGAACTAATTGGTAAATATATTATTTGACTAATAAAAAATTAAAACAATATTTAAAAAAAAAAACAATATTGATTTCTTCATGTTAAACATGATTAGCCTTTTAAATTCATGATTCAGGTTATGAGATCATGATAATCTCAAATAAAGCAAATCAAAATAGATTATAAAACTCAATTATTAATAAATTTATTATTGAATGGTAAAATTGAGAAAAATTCAATAAAAAAAACATAATAAAATGACCTTTCTAAATGAAAATATAAATTTAAATAAAATACCATTGCGAATCTCACAAAGCTTTTCAAAACTTGCTCTACGAGTTTAACCTAAGATATAATAATATTTAAAGAGATTCTTAGTAAAATCTCATCCAACAATCAAATTAAAAAATATAATTGATATCATAAAACTAGATAATATTAAAAAAAAATACTATTTAGCTTGAACGGAATAGCCGAAACATCCATTTTTACTATAATTTGAACAGAATTTATAGAACGGACTAAGATTATAAGTGAGATAAAATTTAGTTTGTTTTAGTTTTTTTAAACTGTAATGAGATATATTCATCATTACAGATAGAATGGAATGGAATTCACATCTTGGTTTTGAGTTATTTAAGCTGGTGTCTGGTGGTATTGAATTTAGAATAGAAAGCAAGTTTTGCTTGGAAGTTGGTATCATTTTGGCCGCCATAAGAGACCATTCCGACAATAAAGTACTGTTTTGTGGTGTCTTAACGAAGCAACGTTGAGACATTGGAGAGTAGAAAACTGCTGTTCCTCGTGTCATTTTGAATTATTCTTTTCGAGAAACCCACTTTGCCTCTTCCGAAGGTTGGTTGTCAGAACTTTTAACTCAGTAGTGAAAGTCTCTGTTCCCACTTAAAATTTAGGAAGATGAGGCTTAAAATGCATGTTATTTTTACTTTTTAGAAAGTTGATGTTGCATCAAGGTACTGCCATGTCAATGATTGTTACTTTGACTCGTGATGTAAACAACTAGAATTCCAAAAAACAAAAAAAAACATAAATAGTTAAAATTATACTTTGCTGAGAGAGAAAATTCTCATATTATATTATTATTATTCAAAGTTTATATTTATAATGAAATTATGATGTAAAATCTTAAAATTTGACTGGGTTAAATTAAGAGCACGTGATTGAAGTTTTTTTAAAAAATATTTTTTACTTGAAAATATATTAAAATAATTTTTTTTATTTTTAATATCAACGCATCAAAAAATATAAAAACACCTAAAAAATTAATTTAAAATAAAAAAATTAAAACTTTTTAAAAGCATGGTTCGACCGTACTCTCAAACACACCCTAAATTTTATTATTTTAAAATTTTATTGTTTCAATAAATTTGAAGGTATTTTTTGGGTTTGATTGTAAAGTTATATATTTTTAATTAAATTTATATATTAATCTAAACTAAATCGCTTCTTAAACCATTTAAGAATACATGTTGTCTGTATTCAAGAATTCTTTCTGTTATCATAACAAATTAATAGTGCAGGGGTTCCGGTAAAAAAAAAAATCAATTTGTTAATTACTAGAGAGACTTCAAGATCTTGTGTGGTTATACGCAGGAAAAGACGAGGATTTTTCTAATATTCTATCAAGAGAGAGGTAATTGTTCCTCTGATGTAAGAAGATTCCATGGATATTGAAGGATTGAAAATTAAAAAGCATGATTATTGCTAGCAAGAAAAGAGAAACAAACGCATCCTCATCATCTATGGAACAAGCTATAGACGGCACGGCACGGCACGGCACACAAGGACCAGACAATGGCCCTAGTAGACGGTTCACCAACTTCATGGATGGGTCCCATGTTGGTGGACCCATTGGGTCCTGCTGCTCCTATAGGCACTGTCGTTAGGCCCACTTTCAGAACTCAACCACATAGGTGCGCTCATAGTGGATCTGGTGGACTTCCTCATATTTTTGTAAGCTTTCCGGCCGTAGGCAGAAAACGTTGATACTGTTGTGTGTATCCCAGTATAATTCCTCTCAGTATTTAAAAATATATTAAAATAATATATTTTTATTTTAAAAAAATTATTTTTAATATCAGTATATCAAAACGATCAGAAAATACATAAATAAAATTAATTTAAAATTAAAAAAATTAAAAATATCATTGTTTTAAAAAAACACAAAAACAAACGGGTGGGAATCTTTATCTACTATTGCGTTTTAATTACTCTACTAGTTTATTGCATGAAAAGCTTTGGTTGTTATAAAATCACCTAATGCGGCATGATAGATATTTGATTAGTTAAGAGATAGATTGGAATGATGATGTATGCATGATGGTGGGATTTGATAGATCACCATAGCTTCTTCTTGATCGAATATTGGAAGTGAGGAATTGTAAGAACAAAGGGATAGTTTGGTGTTCAATTATAGAAAACTTTTTACTCACGTTTAACCCTTGTCCGTCCGTCCCTTGCTAGCTCTATAATGACCTTCCAACTAAACTTTAATTTTGTGTTAATTAAGCTACACTTGAGCCAGAAAAAAACATGGACATTATTATCACTTGTCAATTCATGTTAAATTGATCATATTAATTTACATTTTATTTATTTTATTTACATTATGTTTCTTTTTTTGTCATGATCTCATGTTGCTATCTCATTGATGGCAGTTTATGCGGTTGTTATGTTTATTTACTTTTAAATCCCTACCCTTTCTTGCTAATTATGTACCGTGGATCATTGATTTGACTGACCAGAAATCTTTTAAATTAACGGACAATAGACTTAAATTGAAAATTAAATTAAAAGCACGTTTGTCTTAGTTCTGATGTGATTCTGTTCTGTTTTATCTATTTTTCTTTTAAAAATTCTCAACGAAATTTTTTTTGTTTTTTTTATTATGGCTATTGCCCAAGTAGTTATATTTTTAATAAAATTGATGATTATATATATAAAAAAGATAGTGTGACTATGCTTTTTTTTTAAATAATTTTTTAAGTTTAAATTAATATTTTTGAATTGTATTAATGTTAAAAATATTGTTTTTTTAAAAAAATATTATTTCCAGCGGAGATGTTGAAATTGTCAACACAGATATTTGAAATTTAGCTGTTTAATCACCAATAATTTAACGTGCATGTGCAATTTCATGTCAGTACATGATTAACATGCCCGTGACATGCAAGGCCAATGGCCCAATTATAGAATGTTAAGAGAACCTTTCAAGAAAAAAGAATTTAAACCCCATTACTTACGCATTGCGCTAGCTATACGCTATATATCAATGTATCCTTCCAAGATTTCCCAACTCATGTCCTCTATCTATATATATATATAAAAAGAAAGTCAGTGCCACCCTCCTTCACTAACATGTGAACCCACCCTAGCTAGCGGCGGCACCCCACTCCCTCACTACCTCCCTCCCTCAGGGACTCGCTTCTCGCTTGTATATAAGCTCAATTCACAAGAAAATTGGTATATCCTGAAACACTGCCAGGAACTCAAAATCCAAGATGGGTTTTAAGTGCCGAGTTTTGTTTTCCATTTTTTGTCAATGTATGCTTTTGCTTTTGCAAGAAGCCATAGCTGGACAGCACTACTACAATGTTAGCAGGTTGAAGGGGAGAAAGCAAGTGAGTGGTTGTGATTTGTTTCAAGGGAGATGGGTGGTTGACAGTTCTTATCCTCTCTATGATTCCTCTGGCTGTCCATTCATTGATGCTGAGTTTGATTGCCAAGGGTATGGCAGACCTGATACTCAGTATCTCAAATACTCCTGGCAACCCGATTCTTGCAATATACCAAGGTACGTACTAGCTAGAATTACTCCCTTCATTCATTCCTTTCATTTAACGGAAGACCAAGAACATATACAAGCACTATGCTTATGCTATTTTTTTATTATTATTGTTTCTTGTGTAGGTTTAGCGGTGCAGATTTTTTGGCTAGGTGGAGAGGGAAGAAGATAATGTTCGTGGGGGACTCGCTGAGTCTGAATATGTGGGAATCATTAGCATGCATGATTCATGCTGCCGTGCCCACTGCCAAGACAACTTTTTCAAAGCGGAACTCCGTGACCTTCGTTGTGAGTTTACTTTCCTACTTTACCAGTTCTTCCCCTTTCCATTTCAAAAATCAAAATCAACCTCAACCGACTGATTTTGTCTGCACATCTCCTTATCACTATTGCATGTTTGTCATTTTCCATCTTATTTTTATATGTTATTGATTATTCCATTGTTCTGCTTTTGAGAAAAGGTCTGCTTCCAAACTGTAGTTTGGCCTTTTTCCTTGAACTATATACAGTAGTACTATTAACTATAATGAGTACTGAGCTTTTTTTTTATGTGTGGCTGTTGTTTATGCAGCCCAGAGAAAACTACAGATTTATTTAGTTTAATTAAGGCAAATTAGACTTCGTTACTCCACCATTCAAAATGGGGTCTCGTGTTGCCACTTAGTTAGTGAGCATGAAAGGCACATAGATTGTTTGTATCTGCTGCATGGAGACATTAAGGCACGAATTACACAAATATGCCCATAATTCTCTCTGGTAATTAAATGTAGAGGGTCACAGAAATTTCCTCTTTTCTAGTCTTCTGTGGTAGCATATCTTAAAAATAGTAAAGGATCTAAATTCTCAGATAGTGTTTCGTTAAACAGTGAGTGAGGGTCCCAAGAATGATCGCAAGGATTTCCCTTCTAGTCCTTAAAAATAAAAAATAAAAAATAAAAAACCCCTTTCCTCTGATACAAATTTTTGAGAGCTACATTTTCAGAACTCATTATTCTGCTTGACCATCAGAAGAGACAATACAGACACATCTGTAGCTTTCTAAATTCCGTGACTCTTTTTTTTTTTTTTTATTAACGTGGAGAGAGAGGGAAAAAGTTTATGGCCCATAAAAAAATAAAAATAAAATATGATAAAGAAATTAATTAGGACATCATTAGTTGCCATCTTGGACCAAATTAGAGGAAATTGAGAGGCCCCATCACTTTCCCTTGACAGCTGTTTTGAAGAAGCTGCCAACCTGTGGTTCAATTGTTATATAGATAGACGGCTGGCCGTGAATAATTATTTGACTTATTTCATAATGTTTATGTATATTATTATTTAATCACATTATTATTGGATATAGGTATTAGCATACACAAATTTAGTAGCCATCCCAATCATAATTGATAGGCTCTCCTTCAGAGTTTAACTCGGTTAAGGACCGGGTCTGTGGATTGCTAGGCAACTCATAGATTATGGAACTAACCCGGGTTAGTTCTAAAACCTCTTTTTTTCAGTGATTTAAAAAAAAAAAAACTAAAATGATAATTGATATCTTTTAAATAAAAATTTTAAAAATAAAAAAGTTCATTTTAAAGCATTTTTAAAGTCATTGAAAGTATCTCATCGAGTTAATTGAATTGTAAATTAATTTTCCCAAGGCACAAAACTTAATCTAATCAATATCTAAAATAATTTTAAAAAAAAATCAGAACGACAGAGTTAACCTTCCAGGTCACTGATTTTACTTGACGTGCGAGTTGAATAAGGTGGGCAGCTCTATAACAGTACTGTGGTGTTTCCGTGAATTCAATTACCACCAATTAGTGCTAATTAACTGCTAATCTAATATTTATGAAAACTAGATTTTGTAAGACCTTTTAAGCTTCACGTGAATGCTTGTCTAGCGGCCAGTTCTTCATCAGAAGAACCATGGATGGCTACTGTGACGCTTGTGAGTGATTGACTGCCCAGACAGATATATATATATTATATGTTCTTGAGAATAAGAATCTTGCATTTATTATTCTGCTTTATTATTACATTTATTATTCTGTCTCCTCAAAATGAGTGGGTACGAGAATTTGAGGAGATTCTATCTTACGCTACTGAAAAGCATCACTGGAACCATTTTTTTTCTTCTTTTTTGTGCTAATTGATATGTAAAAGGTTTTTAAAATCATAGCGATGTGGATCATAGCATTTTATGGCCATTGTTGAGTTACATATATAGATCATCACATTAATTATGAAGTAGTAGAAAGGGGTTAGTTTCTCTGAAATAGATCTTGAAGGAAGAGGGCATCTCCTGTAGTATAATCCAACAACAAAATAAAAGTAAGCAAAAAAGTCGTGCAATATTATCTTGACTCTTCGTCATATACTCCATCTCTAAAGTGACAGTAACAAGAACCATGGATTCAAGAAAGTTGTTTGCCTACATCCATAGATGAAAAGACATTTAAACACGAAGTATTTACAGTATCTATTTCAAGTGGCTAACAAAATAGTGTTGCAGGACTACGGTTTAACGTTGTACATGTATCGTACACCATACTTGGTAGATATTGTTCGAGAAAATGTTGGCGATGTGTTAAACCTAAACTCCATAGAGGCTGGCAATGCATGGAAAGGGATGGACATGCTCGTCTTCAATTCCTGGCACTGGTGGCTTCACACTGGAAAGTCCCAAGGGTATTTTCCTCCCTCCATTCTCGCGCCCTGCCAGCGCTATGTAGTGTAGTAATTTCTTGTTTTTATATGCATGTACATGGCTGTCTCCACTTTTATATGGAACTCTAGTTTAATTAATAGCTGCCATTATTGGCTGTGCAAATGCAGATGGGACTACATCCGGGATGGACCAGCATTGTACAAAAACATGGACCGCTTAGAAGCGTTCAATAAAGGATTAACCACATGGGCCAGATGGGTTGACCAAAATGTTGATCCTTCTAAAACTAAAGTCTTCTTTCAGGGGATTTCGCCCACACATTATCAGTAAGTGGGGGAGAAAACATGCATTAAATGATATATAAAAAGTTGTTTGAGCATCAAGTGCTATGCAGCATGTAATACAAGAAACACAACTCATTTTATTCCAACTATTTTTATAAAACTAGGGGCAAGGACTGGAATCAGCCACAAAAGAGTTGTTCTGGAGAAGCAGTGCCCCTATCGGGGTCTACATATCCGGCAGGTGCACCTCCGGCGGTTGGTGTTGTAAGCAAAGTGTTGAGCTCAATTACGAAACCAGTTTATCTACTTGACATAACAACACTATCACAATTAAGAAAAGATGCTCATCCCTCAACTTATAGTGATGGATCTGGCACAGATTGCAGTCATTGGTGCCTGCCTGGATTGCCTGATACTTGGAACCAACTCTTATATGCGGCCCTCATCATGTGAAGGTCAACATCAAAATCTCACTTTAGTTTTCTCTTTTTCTTTCCTTTCGTATAGAATTGTATATTTATGGGGGGGGCAAGAAATTCTCATTTACTCCCGAGGAGGCAAAAATCAAATGTAAAGTGATTGATTTTCTTAATCACAATAATTACCCTAAGATGATACAAAGATAGGTGACAGATGCAAATGGCATCTGATGATTGTGTGAAGGAAGTAGAAGTCCATTGGGAATTAAGCTTAAGTTTGTCCATGTATTGTCAGGCTTGTTTGCTGTTGTTTAATTAGACTTTACAGATAGTGATTTTATGAGTAGCCCATATTGAATGTTGAAACGCTTTCACATTCTTCTTTCATTTGCAACGACTAACAAAGTAAGATGTTCCTAACCTAAAAAGTACGAGCTCTATGGCTCTGAGAAATGATCTAAATAACACGAGGTTAAGGGAAGTAGAGACAAAAGAAATCTGCCAAAAGCATTACACGGCTGTTTGCTACAGAAATGTGGAGAAGCATCCCTCTCAAGGGTCCTGCATCATTTACAGCATTGAGCAAGATTGGTTTTCAGACACGTACAGTGTAAACCCTATTTCCATGCCATCGCACATGCAGGACACATCATATTCATGGAACGGACTTGCCCATACAGTGTTTACACAGTAACATAAATGATAAATGGCATATAGAGCAACTTTACATAAAAAAAACGAGGCACACCCAATTAAACCCCGTCCCTAGCACTTCGTAAAAATAGCCACTGAGCTAAAAGACTCTTTGGTGAGTATTTTTTCACAAATATTGACCAAGCCCATTAATACTCAAGATGTATCAAATCAAGAACAGCGAAACAAAAAGTAGCACCGAATGGTGGCATATAAGAAAATGCAGAATCAAGGAAAAAATTTATGGCATGGCCATTTGTTATACTTGAAACCTCGGATAAATTAGATCCAAGACAGAAGCCCAACCATGTAAAATTTTCAGTGTATGTGAGTGCAGAGAGGTAATTTACCACTAATGGATAATAAGAAGTGAAAACTAGCCTTAGAAAGCATTTCAGAGGTAATAAAAGCTAGTAGCCAACATATAGTGCAGCATTCACTATGTAACAGTCACCACTCTTGTCTCCCATTTCTTCAATATACACAGCACTTGAGCATACCAGTCCACCATCGACAACTCCACAATTTTTCCGCTCCAATGTTCCATAAAAACATGTGTTTAAGAAAGTAGTGATTGGTATATTTCATAGGTTGGTAGTTAGAATGTTATGTTGCGAACCACAAAGTTTGAGGGAATAACAACTGCAGATTTCTTGAAGGCCATAAGAGTAAAGATATCATCTACGAATTGAAATCACAAACAATGTAAAAGTTTCTGTGTTTACTAGACAACATCACAATGATCGAATGCTTAAAATTCAGGTATATTCTACAAGTTTTAATCCATCGTCACTCTTAAATTATGTATTACGAGTCATTAATATAGAAAGGTGATCATGAAATATAAAGATGTTGCTGACATCAGATAGCTAGCACCAGAAGGAGATATAAAGCAGGTCTCTTACTGACCGGTAAATACTGAACTTGTGATGAAAAGAACTGATTCATTTGAAGGTAAAAAAGGTCTTTCTTCATCTCAAATGCTGATTATTTGGATTGATAAGCATGTCATCCGATATAATTTGTTCAGACTTAACAGAAAATTCCTTGATGTGAATCTATGATTGATGAACTTTTTATGCATTGTTGTTCGGAATGTTTTGATCTGCAGCCACTTTTGTGGTATTTTAATCCCTCTTGAAGAATTTTTAAAATTGCCTCTAATACAGGGGTGATCCTATTCAAAGATTATCATTAAAAAAAAAAAATTCATGACTCAAATATGGATAATAATAGATAATTTAATAAGTATAAAGGGATTATCAAAGATTGCATTTCTTTATTTGAACTCCAGGCTTGTCTACGCTAATAAATATCAGCTTCATTTTAGAGTAAATATCAGCTTCATTTTAAAGAACATGTTGGTTAATCTTAAAAAAGATGTGGTAAGACAAGTGGGACTACAACCCAAATGTGAACCATTCTTGTCATTAAATCATCAATTTTATTTTGGAAACAATTTTAAGCAAGATTTCTCTTTATAGGGTTCACATTGAAGTGAAGTGGATTTTGATAAGGATAAGTGTGAAGCTTTGCCTGCTATAGAAATTGACTTTTTCTTTTTTAGTTTTAAAGAAGGTAGGGATTGCCCCTACCATTTACATTATTCATTTTAGAATTCGATCAAATTTTAGGAATTTTTCCACTTTACTTATCCAATTATGGATGCAAATAAAATGTCAATATACTTTCAAAATAATATTTTAGAATTTCAAAGCAACAACAACACAAAAGATACTTTATTAAAAGTACAATGAAGTTCTCAAAACAAGAAAAATAAAATGTAGAAAACAAGGTCTCAAAGATATTATTCATAAAATTCAAAATGCAAAGCAATGTTGCAGTATATGTCTCATCTTCATATAATGTTTCTCATCAACATTCGTGTCTTGTCAATATTTACCGACCACTCATTATACTGCAAATGGTCTGGTGACAATGTGGTAAGTATCATTATCCTTCACAAATTTAACTTGTCCCTTGCTCACTCTGAACTTAATACTTAAAATTCTTGCAATTTTCAACCAAGTGACCTAGGATCCCATCATGATATTCACATTTCTCATTTGAATTATACCACTTAGGAAATGGTGGTTGTATGAGATTTGATGGAGTTAGAGCAATATGTCTTGTGTTTAGAAGGTGCTAGTAAACATCTTTGAGTGGTTGAGGTATGTCAATCTTTGATAATGACACTAGGGTAGCTAGTGACGCAATGAGATTCGATCGGGTATGATTAAGATTTCTAATTTGAAATCCACTTTCCACTTCATCTTTTTTCATGACTCTAGAGCTCACGGTTGGACCTTTGATTAATTTTTCCTACTTTGATGTCATGCTCAATACTCTCAACTACAATCACCATGTCAATAAAGTGTTAGGCCATGGTTCCCACAAGGTGCTTGAAATAAAGAGTTTTAAAGGTGTTCGAGAATATATTAATCATTTATTTTTCTTAACAATGGTGGGCTTACTTGTGCGGCCTTCTCACTCCATCTTTGAGCATATTCACGAACAAATTTATTGTCTTCCTTCTCCATGACCAGCAAGTTAGATCTATCTGGGGCGATGTCCATAATTTCATAAAAGCCTCTACTAACTCTTTCCACCTTCTAATATTGATATTATATATCCCCATGTACCAAGCTAGGCAGCGTCACTCAAACTGTCTTGAAAGAAATGGATCAACAACTTTTCATCTTTTACTACTTCCGTCATTTTATTACAATATACCTTCAGGTGAGTTATTGGGCATTGGCTACTGGTGTATTTTATGAATTTCAGTACTCTAAATTCTTTTGGCACCTTTACCTTAGGAAATAAATACATCTCAACAACTTTTACAGGGTTGTACAACTCAACTCCTTCAATTGCTCTCATCCTTTCCTCTAGCAGCAAGCTTATCATAATTATCCTTCTTCACTACCTTTTCTCTATAGGCTTCCTCAACAGTTAGGTCTACCATGGGTGGCACCCTCATAGGAAGTACTAGAAAATAGGTGGCAAATTGGGGTTTTGGTGCACCCATATTTTGAGGAGCTGCGAACTGTGCAGCAATTATGGATAGAGCTACAGGTCCCTCTTATGACCTGAACCTTAGAGCTTACTCAAGTAGGCTAGTGAGTCTAGTAATGTTGCATTTCATGCTTTCTATCTCTCTTTGATCTTCTAACCGAACCCTTTCCTTATTTTCCATCATTCTCTTCAGAAGGTGAGTATTGTAGGTTTGATGTTACGATGGACCTATAGTTCAACTTGATGCCTTTTTGTTTTATTATCACTATCATAACCTAATTTTTGAGAACACAAATTCACCAAAAAAAAGAGAAAAATGAAAATGAATGAAGAATAATTTGAAGTTTGGGTTAAGATAACACAAACCAGAAGTTTTGAGGGCTAATTAGGGTGGATTTATAATTTTGGGATTCAATTTTGGTAGAAATTAAAAGAATTAATAAGTTTGGGGACTTAATTAAACTTTGAATTAGTTTAATAAATAAAATCATAAGCTTAATTGAAGAAATATTAAGATTTAGGGTTGATTTGGGTTCAAATTGCAAGAAATCAAAGTTCAAGGACCAAAGTGAAAAGGTGGGGGTACTATAGGGAGGTTAATTGATTTTTCTAGGGGTAATTTTGAAAAAATTGAAAGTTGAAGATCCAATTAAGGACTGAATTGAAATTAGAAACCAATGACTATTTTGTAAAGGGCGCTGAAATGTGGGGGTCTAATTACAATTTACCCAGGGGGCTTGATTAAAAAATATCGAAACCTCAATGACCAAATTGAAAATGGCCGCCTCAGCTCAAGACGGCACCGTTTCGCGTTCCCTGTTTCTTCATCTTCTTCCTCTGGAAACAGAGGAAACCACCTGCAAAAAAAGAAATGCTGACGGTATCAGCTCAACCCAGGCAAATGATAGACCGTTTAGTCTACCACGAATCCAATCTTCAGTCCAATCTCCCTCACGCCCCGACGTGCCTTTAAACGCCAAGGAAACCCACCACCGACAGTCCAATAATGGCAGGACTGTCGGTGTTTTTGTCCAACCAAAACACCAAGTCCCCAAGATAAGGAACGACTGCTGGGCATAAGTAGGAGTCCACTTCCTATAAAAGGAGAGCCGAAGAGCAACACAGGGGACGGGAAAAAAAAAAGGGAGGGAGAACACAGAACAGAGGAGAGAACAAGAGAGAGAACCAAAAAAACCCAAGAGACGAAGAGAGAATTAACGGGTGAAACAGAGACAGAGAGAACGAAAGGAAGCGTCTCCCAGCAACAAGCACCGGTGGATTCTCGTCCAAAACGTCTGTAAACCAGGTAAGTCTTCGTTCCCTCCTTTCCTGCAATTTAATTACCTATGCACTGTAGCAGGCGTGCGTGAACTGTTCACGCATACCTGCAGATAAAAAAAAAAAAAAACAAGGGGGCCGGTTACTGGCATGGGTCAGTAATCAGTCTGGGCGCTGGGTCTTGCCTAGCCCGTTCAAGATTATGAACGTATTTGTAAAAACATATTTTGTATCTTTTAATATATAAAATTATAAATTTATACATAAAATATATTTTTGATATTGAATAAAAAAAAACTTTCTTCTTTTTAAATATTTTCTTACCAAAAATAACTTTTCTTAAATCTTAAATAGACCAACAGTTTGAAAACACAAAAATACCGTAGTTTATATTAGACAAAAATCTCCCTATCCAAACTCTTAGACCAGTTAGGGTTCCTAATAACTAAAATATTAGGTGGCAACTACATCTTCTTTTTACTGATAAAGAATAATAATTCTTTTTTCTTTTCACCCACATCACCACAAAGATCCCAATTTAAAAGGATGATTGTCGTGATGCTATACACGTACAACGGTAGGCTTTATATGAACAAAAATGAATGAATCAAACAATTCAAAATATGATATTTTTTTTTAATCTTGAAGTCTAGTTCCTTGTTAGATTATAATGTTATAAATTTGTTTAAAAAAGATGTTATTTAGGTATAAACACATAATGAATCAGACTTTAGATTATGATCTATCACTCTTGTTCGTAAAAATATCCTTATAGAATAAGAGTTTTTAAAGTTTTATCCCATGATAAATAATTTTTTATTTGTTTGGAAGGGTTTAAACAAGACTATGTTTCCGTTGTCCTTGCATCATGCGTTAATGAGTAAACACAAGTATATGCAATGAGGAAAATAAGAATTGAAAATAAAAAATTATTGTAGAATCATAATATCAATAATAAAATCATGATTTTACCTGATTTCGGTACGATTTTATCATTTTTATATTTTTATACGATTTTACATAATAAGTATATATTGACTCGTATAATTTTTATTATCATAAAATCAATAATAAAATTATATGATTTTACAAGTCAACTGGTAATTTTAACAACATTGGTAAGGGTGGCATTTGAGATTTTCTTCATATTTTAGATATACAACAGGATATCCAGTGAAAGTTGCATGGTCAAGTTTAAGTACACTACTTAGGACACTGATAAAATAAAAGAATGAACGAAAGAATCATTATAAAATACTGATTCCAAGATCGCCACGGTCATAGTATAGATGACAAACATGGTGTTTTATCTTTACAACAAAAGGCAGCAATTCTGAAGCTGAGTTTGCTACAGATTAGCAAGGTGTAGACCCGCATACAAGTTTCTGTTGCTGCTGGTTTTGACATTGTACATGACATGATCTGGCTTTATCTCTCAATTCTCGGAATGCCCTCATTGTTTCCGCATCGAAACCTCCAGCAAACTGCCACAAAAAATGAAAGCATTAGAGCCTCACTGCAACAAAGTATAATTATTCTAATCGTTAAAGGTAAATGCAAGCAAATGGATCTTCACCTGATGTACCCGGAATGCATATCGAACGCCTTGGACTATCAGCTCCTCTTCTTCGGGCCCCCCGCCAACAGTCTCAAGTTCTGAAGATACCCTCTTCAAGAACTTCATCGCTAATTTCACAGATGCCAACTGAATCTGCAACAATGAAGTTCAGAAAATAAATAAATCAGAAATATTAATGAAGCTTCAAAGCAAAAACCCAAAAGAAATTAACGACTTGAATGCCTACTTAACAACTGAATCAACTGCTATTTAACGAGACAGTCAACAATCTGCATTGTATCTACTGAAGAGTAAGTACAAGATCTATGAAGTAAATATCATGCTAGCTTCATCATATAAATAAGTTCAGAAGTTTAGTCCTATCAGAAAGGGACAAAACAAATTCTTTAAATTTCTGTTGGGTTTTTACAACTTTAAAATCCTTCAAGCTATATTACAAAAAGGAAAAAAATGTGCTAGTTTTTATGGGGCAACTTAGAGATTCTATATCAATGAATCCAAATTCTAAAGCAAACAAGAAAATAAATTTCAGAAATCTGGAAATTCACATGCACGCTAGCAGGCAGGCAGGCAGGCGTGGGCAGAGAAAATAAGGCAAAAATCTAAACTTTTCTTTTGTCATCTTGTTACCCCTGGTAATTTTTTAATAATGCCTAGTAAAATAGGAGTATTTTTTTGGATTACAGCATAGTAAAAAAAAAAATGATAAAATAACAGTAAAGTATATTTTAAAAAATAGCATAGTTTAAAGAGTTATAGATGAAATTTATCTGCGACACTCTCAAATTACAAAATTATTGGACACAAGATTAATAAAAAAAAAGAATAATAATAA
>Ga0307517_10007248_pt1 | contig 16231 bp, 16 predicted proteins | sample 23_EM_MG_FD_194515 | JGI IMG/M metagenome (GOLD analysis project Ga0307517, IMG submission 194515) | Populus trichocarpa ectomycorrhiza microbial communities from riparian zone in the Pacific Northwest, United States - 23_EM | ecosystem: Host-associated > Plants > Roots > Unclassified | place... | reverse complement strand
TCACGAAAAACCGGAACCGCAGGAACGCAAGCCCATTTTCTCGTTACCCAATAAAGAGTTGGTGAAATTCGCGGTGATCTGCTTTTCGTCAATGGCCTGTGAGAATGTGATGTACGACTGGAGTGGCATTTACATACACAAAACCGTACATGCATCAAAGGTTGTCGCCACGGCAGCATTTGTGGTGTTCATGATAGCCGTAACTACAGGCCGCTTTGCGGGCGATCATCTGGTGAATAGGCGTGGTATCAAAATGGTGCTCCAGTATAGCGGTGTGCTCATAGTCTGTGGTTTTGCTGTGGCTATAGCTTTCCCTTTTACTATACCTACCATTGTCGGCTACGCATTGATCGGTTTGGGTGTATCGTGTATGGTGCCGCTGGTGTTCAGCGTAGCCGGTCGTTCAAAGTCGATGAGCGGCGGACCAGCCATAGCGGCGGTATCCACCGTAGGTTACCTGGGGTTTTTACTGGTACCGCCATTGGTAGGCTTTGTGGCCCAGGCTGCTAATTTGCGCTGGTCGTTTGCACTTATTGCGCTGCTGGGGTTGGTAATTGTGTGGATGACGAGTAAGATTGAGGAGGAATAAGGGAACGTGAAGATACCTATGCAGCCGTTTATTTGTCCTGAATTCTTACCCACTCTGTCATTGCTTCGCCCGACATCTCTCCCTAAGGTTAGGGAGAGAATTAATTAAAAACTCCTCCCCTGATAGAAGAGGAGGCCGGGAGGGGTAAAAAAAAGTCCCGACTTACCTAAGCCAGGACTCTCCACAAAATGTATAAGGAATTATCTTAGTTCCGTCTGAAACCACCTCTGCCACCGGTATTTGTACCCGGCCCTTTATCTTCGGCTATGTTAACAGTGATCTTGCGGCCATAGTAGCTTGCGCCATTCATGCACCTGATCGCTTCTTTAGCCTCATCATCATTCACCATCTCCACAAAACCAAACCCCTTGCTTTCTTTTGTCTCGCGGTCTTTGATTATCCTGAGCGATTTTACCGGCCCAAAGTCACCAAATACTGCGTTTAATTCTGCCTCGCTCACTTCCAGCGGCAGCCCTGCAATAAATACTTTCGTCATATGGTGCAAAGATACACAAAAAAGCCCGTTTTCCGCCTACCAGAAAGGCACTTAGCCGTATTTATTACAATCAAATGTTAAAAAGAAAAAGTTTTAATCTAAGGCTATTATTACCCCAATAACCACGGTTTTATGTCGGGCTGGTTAATCGATGTAACACAAATGTTACATTATTCAGATACTCGTAACCATTAATTAAAAAAATTACAAATATCTGATTTACAATATATTAAACATAGATTTAAATAACTAATCTTCTTCCCTTTAACCCTCTTAATTAATTAAATTATGAAAAAGCATTCTTTATGGTTATGCATCCTTGTTGCTATAACCCTCTTCACGTCAAACTATGCGCGGGCGCAAAAAGACACCACCTTTTGGATGACCCTGCTCGAGTACCGCGTTCATGACGAAAGCATTTTTGAAAAGAATTATCCCGCTGTCAGGTCCTACTGGCTCAAGGCTGATGCAGGCATTGAATATAACCGTGCCGCGCATACATCTGAATCGGGAAGGATTTATGGTATGGCCTTTTTTAAAGGATCTGACGCCTTTGGCAAATTTATGGCGACAAGAGTAAAAACCAACGAGACTTTTGCTAAAGACAATCCTGCCATCAATAAAGAAAACATGCAAAACGTTAATGGTGCCTTTACGCGGTCGATATGGATGCGTGTAGATTCGTTGAGTGAATATGAACCGAATTATAAAATGGAGAACTATGATTTCAGAAAAATAGAGTTAATAAGCGTCAACGCAGACAAAGTGAAAGAGTTTGAAGCCACCTTACTTAAATTGGCAAAGCTTGACGCGGGTCATGGGATAAAATATAACTTTATTGTATTCAGATGTACTGATGGCTACCCATCAAATACTTACATCCTGGCGTTGCCCGATAAATCTTTAATGGATTATTACAAAAACCGCGAAGGAAGGAAAAGTATAAGAGATAAAGATAAAAGCAGCTATGATCCTTTGAACAAAGCAATTAGCGATATGTCCCTGATCATCCGCATCGACCATTTGACACGGGTAAAAATATAAAAACATATTCTTTGAATGAAGCCTCTGTCTGGCAGACAGGGGCTTTACTTTGCTCTCTTTTCGCTGCGTGGATAGGGGCGTATTGATACCTGGATAGAATCCTGATCAAATCAATATTTTAAATCCCTGAATCGTGTCTTACTTCAGCTTGAGTTCGAAGCTGCCGTCCACCGGGTAGTTGGGTGACCCTGATTTGGTATCCGTTGCCAAAAAAGTATGGAAAGTGCCCTTGGCAAGTATAGTATCCTGATTATATTTTTCAATGGCGATGGTACCGAAATTCTGCAGATGCGCACTACGGATGAGTGTATACTCCTGGTTGATTTTACCCGTGCCCTTCAGCAAAAACTGGCAGCCCGATACATAACTGGCCAGTTCGTCAATCGGCATGCCGGATGAGCTGATCCCAAAACTCACGGTATGATCTTTATTAATAGCGGTTAGCCCGTAAAATTCTTCGCCATCAATATTGATGTTTACAAATGCGACAGAGTCCTGCTCGGCATTAAATGTATAAGTGGAATCTTTTATTTTAACAGTAAGCGTGCCTTTACTGGCCAGGTAATTACCGGGAGATGAACTGATCTTCAGAGAGGTGTCGGCTTGTGGTTGGGTTTCTGTTTTCTTCACACCCTCGTCTTTCTGGCAGGCGGTTATCAGTACTGATATCAGTGCCAATAGATAAAAAAGACGAACAGAAATCCTCATCATAAGCAAGTGCTTTAGGATGAATTAAATTTATGTAAATAATTGCGTTTTACAATACCAAAAATCGTTTTTAATTAAAATTTAACAATAATTAACTTTCGGATTACAAACTACCGGATAAGGGCTAAACCACGTTGTTTAGCCTCAATTAACAATCGCCTGTTACCCAGGCATCATATAACGTTAAAACCGAATGCAATTCCCGTAATACTACGCTTGACGTACTTTTCAGATCATTTTACCTTAGCTTAAGAAATTCATCACACAATATCTCCTGCCCTAACCTCTTGATATTGTATTTACCCGGAAATACTAATCATTTACATTAAAAAGGAGGACATCATGCCAACACTTTCAAATTACTGGTTTCAGGAAACAGACTTTCGTGGAAACACCACTTATGCAAGCACGCCGCATCCCGCAGGAGGCTGGGCTTGGGTCAATTGGTCAAACATTGGGGACAAACACAGCACCCTTTGCTGGGAACGGGAAGACAGGGAAGTAACTTACGACCTCGTAAGCCTGCTTAATAATCCGGCTGTATTAAACCTGATTGACAATAACCTGGGCGGCAGCGCCAATCGCACATCCGCCCTGAGGGTTGGCTGGGTACCGAGAAAGTATTTACCCTACTCGTCGTCAGGCGGGCCGCTTGATTTGTTTTTACGTATGTCGTTTGATTTCCATATATCAACACCCTGGTATTGTTCAGATGCCGATGGCCATATCGATTATATCCTAGTTTGTTATTTAGATGGTGGTGGCAGGCTAAACGGTTATGTTGACGGGTGGGCCTATCACTACGACGGCGGCGGTCCATTCTGTACCGGCGAAATCTCCAGCAGGTTAAGCGCTGCTGTTCCGGGCGCTATCGGAACGCTGCAACAGCAATTAACGACATTCCTGAGCCTCCTGGGCAGACAGCAGTTTGATATGCTCTATTATTTGCCCGGCAGTGCCCAAAAAACCGGTTCCGGAAATACAAATGTAGATAATAGTGTTTCGCTAGCTTTATTACCAAGATAACATTAAAAACTAAAACAATGGAAAACTCAAATAGCTTACTGAACGACCTCCTGAAAAAATTGCAGGAAGCGCTCGACGAATATAATTGCAAATCAGAAACTCATGTTACTGATAAAGAAGCCCTGTTATCAGGCAAATTTTCTTACTACAAGGAGCGGTACACGGTTATGATCCATGTTAAGGACCAGGATTTTAACCCTTTGCCCGACGGGGCAGGAAAATTTTTAAAAGATGATGCCGAAATCTTAAAATTCATTCCCTCGTTAGAGCATCAATTTCAGAATGCGCAAAAGTCAAATTGCTCTCATGAGGAACAGACCGCATTAAAAACAAAATTTATGACACTTGCTGAGGAAGCCGGCAGGGAATTTTTGACAAAAATGAATAAATAACCTGTCGCCGTATCCCGGACTGAGTTCAAATTTGGGTGTTTTAACCCGGAAGATTAGGGTGTTTTAACTATTCTTTTTGGCGACAGATGTCTATATATTTATTCAACAATTGGCACCCTAAGCCATTAGAAGTAGTTCCCCCGGCTGTCTTTCTAACCTATATTATCCAAAACAATAATTAATAGCAGGAAGAAAAGATTTAGACAAGGAAAACAACTCAGTTCGTGACAGAAGTACTACAGTATTCCATCTGAAAAGAAGAAACTTAATATAATCATCATGAATAAAAACAATCAATTTACCGTCGACCTCGGCAGTCTGAAGTTGAACGAAGAACAGAGAAGAAGTATAAACGCGGCCATACAGGGCGCTGTGACCAAAGAACTGGCTAATATTGTCCTGTCCAATAACGTCGCGCTTGTACCTGTTCACCAGTATCTGAAGGGTCCTATTATCAATGGGATCATTTTGTGGGAACATGCGGACATTGTTAACCAGGTTCAATTGCCGCAACACGCACACGCTCAATAATTATATGGACCAGAATAATGATAAAATAATGTGCCCTGCGCATCGTTGCAAGCAGGGCTCATTATTGCTTGGCGCGCGACTTGAAAATGGCACTGTTGCCATTTTCCCGGAGGCGCTTGCTATTGATGCTGAGTTTGTTGAAAAGGCAAAGAATAGCCCCACCCCCATCGAAGAACGCTTCAGGTTTACTAACAAGTGTATTGAAGGCGGTTGCAAGCAATGGACCGGCACCGCCTGCGGCGTAGCAGAACGTGTGGTTAATTTCCTGGATACGGTGGATGAGATCGATCCGCATTTTCCTTGCTCCATAAGGAAGAACTGCCGGTGGTTTTTGCAACAGCAGTATGATGCCTGTAAAATATGCCCCTATATATTAACAGAGATCACCGAGACCGAAGTATCAGATTTTTTTGAACGGCAAAACGCCGGCCATTGAAGCGACCGGCCTTTTTGTGTCCACCATCTGCCACTTGCAAAAGCTTCGGCCGACAAAAATCAATTCCACAAAGCTGGTCTTTTAAACAAAGTAAAATAGGTCTTTAAAACAAAGTCCGGGAACTTTGCGCCCTCTACTTTTGTGTTAACAAAACAAATTTGAAATGACACAAAACAATTATCAGGGAGCGTTGCAGAAACCGGTAGGTTCTGGGTTCAACGCCACATCAACGGCAAACGATGTAATAAAAGGCATCAACCTTACAGGAAAAATTGCCATCGTAACAGGTGGCTATGCGGGCATCGGCCTGGAGACCACCAAAGTACTTGCTGCAGCAGGCGCAACAGTTATAGTTCCTGCCAGAGACCTGGCAAAGGCAAAAAAGAACCTGGACGGAATTGCCAACGTCGAGTTTGGTACTATGGACCTGATGGACCCGGGATCAATTGAGGCATTCGCACAAAATTTCGTTGCATCCGGGCGGCCCCTTCATCTGCTTATTAACAATGCGGGCATTATGTGGGTACCCTTACGCAGGGATAGCCGTGGTATCGAATCCCAGCTGGCCACCAATTACCTGGGACAATTTCAGCTTGTTGCAGGCTTATGGGAGGCTCTTAAATTAGCTAATGGGGCGAGAGTCATAAATGTATCGTCATTCGGGCACCAGATGGCGCCATTCAATTTTGATGATCCCAATTTCCTTCATCGCCAATACGATACCCTGCAAGGTTACGGGCAATCAAAAACCGCCGATAATTTATTTGCCGTTGAGTTGGACAACCGTGGCAAAGTATTCGGCATCAGGGCTTACTCCGTGCATCCCGGCGCTGTTGTGGGTACCGATCTGGGCAGGGAAGAACCGATAGAATTATTCAAACAATTAGGCACACACGATGCCGATGGCAACCTTAAACCAGAAGTGGCCAAAAAGCTAAAGAACATACCACAAGGCGCCGCCACCACCGTTTGGTGCGCTACGAGCCCTATGCTCAATAATTTAGGCGGGGTTTATTGCGAAAATGCAGAAGTTGCAGAACTTGACCTTGGGAATATTGATCACAGGTATGATGAGCCTTTAACGCTGAGAGGCGTGCAGCCATATTCGCTGGATGAAGCAAACGCAAAACGGTTGTGGAAGTTGAGCGAGGAAATGACAGGTGTAAAATTCCAAATAGGTGTTAATGTTGAAAATCAAGCTATTTGATCATGAAACAGTCCGTCAAAAAAATCATAATTAAGGTAAGCGCGAGCTTATCAGTTGTAAATAGTACCGGGGCAAAAGAAAAGGACTTTATGCCCGGTACTATCGCACTGAATTTTCTATCTTCCTATTCTTCAGTGTTTATTGAATACTATGAAGCCCTGCTTTGGATGAATGAAAGTACGAGTCCACTGGAAGGATTATTGGACCGGTTAATTTATCAAGACATTGCGTAATACTTATTATTTTTATCCCAATGGAATACAAAGCCAAATACATAACCGACGATATTAAACTTTCGTGTTATGACGATAAGTTTTTTAAGTCGGATATTATGTTCGACCAACACATGCTGATCTGGTTCATATCTGGAGAAACCAAGATCGTGCAGGCCGAGGGTACCTATTTATTTAAAGCCGGTGACATTTTTCTGATTCCGCGTAATCAACTGGCAACCATTATCAATTACCCCAAAGATGGACTGCCTCATAAAACGGTGGTGATGCACTTGTCCACCGCACGACTGAGAGATTTTTATACTAAGCTGAATGTGAAGCCAAAAGCATCAGCCTCACATAAAATCCATTGCTTTAACAATCACCCCTTACTGGAAAGTTGTCTCGCTTCATTGATCCCCTATTTTGATATGAGGAATTTGCCAGAAAACATTGCAGACCTGAAGATTACAGAAGCGATCAGCATTCTGAGGGTAATTGATAAAGATATAGACAACATCCTGGCAAATTTTGAAGAACCCGGCAAGATCGATCTGGCCGGCTACATGGAAAAGAATTTTATGTTCAATATGCCGATGGAAAAATTTGGTTACCTGACGGGAAGAAGCATCACCACATTTAAACGTGACTTTAAAAAGGCTTTTGACACCACGCCCCAAAAATGGCTCACCCAAAAACGTCTCGAATTGGCGCATTATCATCTTGTTGAAAAGCACCGAAGGCCAACCGACGTTTGCTATGAAGTAGGGTTCGAAAACCTGTCACACTTTTCTTTCGCTTTTAAAAAGCAATTTGGTTATGCCCCGACGGAGTTAATAGGACGGAAATAGGTCTTCCGTAGGGCCCCTTAACCAGGATAAGTATTGTTATTTCTAAAAATTAATTAAATCATAAAGTTGTTGTGAGTCCAATGTGGATTGCGCATTTGAGACCGACATGAGAATTAAAAAAACCTCTCTGTTTTTTTTATAGAAAATTAAGTTAATTGGCAAACTATTATTCTGAAGTTCAGTTTCGGCTGACCGGTTTGAATTAGCGTAAATAGCCGTTGTGTCCGAATTATTATAGTTAATTAAAAATCTATCGAATTTGGAATATACTGCAATAACAGAATCATTCTTCACAGTAGTTTGGATAGGGTTACCTTTAAGATTCAAGTTAATATGAAATATTTGACTTTTGGCTGTTTTGTAGAATACGTCAAAAAGTGGACCTACCGGGTAATAAAATATTCCATTTGAATTTATTTCCTTCTTATCCGACAATGTAATTAAGGAAGTAAGCGATTCTTCGCTTTTGACATCCAACTGGAAGACCTCAACAAAATATTTACCCTCGTCAATTGAAAGCTCTGAAATCGGATTTTGATCTTTTAAGGTAAGACTTTGTATTACAGTCGCCTTTTGTCTCAAATCATCTTTAAACAAACTCCAATATTTTTCTGGCATTATCTTTTCTGACTTAAATTGATAATCCGGATTATTTCCTGAATGATATGCCAGAAATAATATGAAAATCAGGACGACTAATAGCCCTATTATTTTCCATTTACTAATTCTGATTTTATATTTCATATTGCGCGCAACATTATTACTGTTTCAAGTCTTCCGACGAGCAACTTAATCAGCGGGAAGCATCATCTTTACTTATTCAATATCTCCAGCGCTTTATCTTTTGCTGCATCTTTTCCATTCCAAAGATCTTTTATCGTTTTTTTGACCGTAACATCCGGCATAATGCCTATGCCGACAAACTCTTTCCCATCGGGATAGGTGTCGCGTTTGCCGCATACGCGTGCGTTACCTCCGCCCGGCAAACTAAATGGCACCGGCTGACCTGTACTGCCTCCTGTTGGCATTCCAACCAATTTACCGCGTTTCATGTAGTCAAACGCTACTGTAAAATCCTCAGCAGCCGAGAATGTCCGCGGACCTATCAGTACGATAACCGGTTTATTATAAAATATTTTACCATTGGGGCCCCAGGTGCCGTGGCCGCGGTCATCCCATATCGCCTCCTCATCGGGTCTTGATATATACTTCAGAATCTTTGCCTGCGAACTCAAAAAGGGCTTGTCGGTTAAACGCTTCAGGATATTGAAACCAATCCCGCCATCACCGCCGCCGTTGTACCGTATGTCGATGATCAACCCCTTCGTTTTTACTATTTCCGCGTTGTAAAGCGAATCGAACTGCTTAATGATCTTATTGTCTTCAAAATTATTGATCGTTAAGTATCCTATGTTGCCAATGGTTTGATACTCCATTGTTTTCAAACCTTTTACATCATGATATCCCGTCCGGGCGATGGTGCGGTTTATCGATTTGCCGTTCTTATCTTTAAATTCAATGATAACCGGCTTGTTTTTGGGACCGGACAAGAGCTGGTAAGAAAACTCCCTCACTTCCATATCCTGCGGCGTAGAACTGCTCGCATAAGGCCTCACATTCTTTTCAGCATAGCTGATAACCGGCTCACCGTCTATTTTGAGCACTTCGAGGCCCGGAACGATGCCTGCTTTATAAAGACTATCGCTAAAAACCATGCTTACAAAAACGCGTCCTTCGATCAGCTCCGTACGAAATGGCGGCCGACTATAAAACTCTGCAGAAAGCGAATCAGGAACATACACATTGGTATGCCCGTCCTTTAATTGAGCATAAAAATTGATCAGTACTTTATAGTATTCAGCGGTCGATTTGGTGTTTTGGACCTTGGGCAGGTAATCTAGGTAGGTTTGGTTCCAGTCGATATTCAGGTGATCGAAGTTAACAAAGTTGTATTTAGCCTGCGACCAAAGCAGCGATAATCCCGCCACTTTCTCCACATCCGAAAGGTTTGCTTTGTACGGAGTTTTCAACGCCGTATTTTTCCAAAGGCGCCCCTCCTCTTTCAGCTTTTTTATAAGGGCCAGGTAACGTGGCTCCTTTTTGATGGCATCTAACGTCGGTTCCTGCTCCAGGGTCTCGGCAGTATTACTTGAGCTGCCGTTGATATACATCCTGTCGAGTGCATTCAATGCCGACTCTTTCTGACCGAGCAGTGCATACCCGCTGGCGATATCCCGGTTTGCATCCGAGCGGCGGTAATATAAATAAGCATTGCCGGCGGCCAGTTCCTTAATGGGCACACTATCCAAAAATGCTATTGCTTTTTCTAATATCTTCACCCCTTTTTCAACCTGGGCGGGCGTGCTTTTAGCGTCGAAAAGTTCATCAGCTATGTTTCTTTGAGACTGCACCCAGTCGGCAGCTTCATTGCCTGTATAGGTTTTTTGAGCAAATACATTTGTAAAGCAGGCGAGCAGTACAAGCAGCAGGGGTAAAAATTTGATTTTCATAAGGTATGGCGGTAAAAGGTTTGGTAAATAATACTTATAACTCAAACATAATAAAAAGAATGTATTTGAGAAAGGGAATAACAACTATGTTACTACTCCACCTAAAACACCTCACCCACCGTCAAAAACAAGCCCTTTGATCCCTGGTTACCGAAACCGTAATCAATATCCAGGTTGGTTTTTGATACCTTGCTTAGTTTTAGGCGCAGGCCGGGGCCGTAGCCGGGCTGTATCGCCTGCAATGGGGTTCCGGGTCCAGCCGAGAAGCTTTCGCCATTCAGGAACACCACGCCGCCTATCAGCCCGTTACGGGTGATCTTGAAGCGGTATTCCGTTTCGGCGTAAACCATTTTCGACCCGCGGAAACGGCTTTGGATATATCCCCTGCCCGTGGTGGAGTAGGTGTCCCACGAGGTGCTTGGCAAATCAAGATAAGGTGGTTTACCTGCCAATGTCAGCCAGTTGTACGACCAGAAGGCAATTACATTATCCGAGTTTCCGGGCAAATGATAGTATTTGCGGATATCAACCACTATGGATTGCCAGTCGTTATCGCTACCTAATCTTTTTTGATAATTATAGTACTGTATCGCCGCATAAAAGCCTTTGGATGCATTAACGGAGTTGTCCCTGCTGTCAAACAAAACATTTACACTCAAGCCTGAAGAGGTAGTACGTGCAGCCGATCCGTAAGCATCATAATCAGAGGGGGCACCATTGAGCGGTTCTTTATGGCTGACGCCCCAATGCTGCATCAGTTTATAGCCGGCACCAAGATAAAAATCGCCGGCTATCTGGGTCATTACCACTTCCGAAAAGCGGAACAGGTTGTAACGCATCGGGTCCTCGTCTTTAATATTTGATCCACTGCCCAACCCATAGGTGCTTTGCGGATAAATATAAAAGCGTGCATCGCCCAAAAACAAGAATCTATTATCTCTCGACCAGATACTTGAGACAATGGGCAGGGTAAATTGCTTTAGCTCTGTAAAACCCATGCTTGTGGTAATGGCAGACACCTTGGAGCCGGGAGACGATCGGAAAACAATATTTCCCGTTAATGTGCCCGCCAGTTGTGTTTGAAGCGAATACCCTATTGCCGGTACAAATGTTACGATGGGTTTGCGGCCAATGGTATCCACTTTGGAGGTTTTATAATTTTTGGTAAAAATGGATTGCAGTACGTCGTTCAGGTCCTTTTGCTGGCTGGTATCGATTGATATCGTAACCGCTGTGTCTTTCTGCGGGTATTTGGTTAACGGGATAAGCTTTTTGTCCTGCGCAAATACGCGGTTACAAAACAGCACAACCAATAGCATTAAAAGGCCGCCAGCGAAAATACGCTTCATTATAAAGCAAAGGGTATTATTCAAATTAAGGACTTAGATTTATGCCGCAATATTAAAGCTTTATATCTACTAAAAGAAATCACTGGTATTAATATTAAGTGAATTTTTCTATTCATAAAACATTTGACTGCAGATTTCGTATTATCTATTTATAAATAGATAATTAGTATTTATCCATTAAATAATAGATAATTGTTGATTATCCAATTTAAAATTGATAATATTGTATTATGAATGGCGTCGTAACCGGAGACATCACCAATTTCACCTCAATAAGGGTAGATGAAAAGGAGGATCTGATCAACCAAACCAGCAGGCTTATTAAATCATGGGTAAGCAGGGCTGAGTATGCCGAAATATTCAGGGGGGATAGCTTCCAGCTGTTATTTGATGACGTCAGCACCACTTTATACAAAAGCATACAGATCAGGTGCTGGCTCAAACAACATACCGAAGACCAGAGGACCCCGCTGGATGCCCGCATATCTATCGGTTTTGGCAAGGTGGATTATTTTGGAACATCGGTACTGGATGCCGACGGCGAAGCCTTTCATTTATCCGGCCGTGCTTTTGATGAGATGAAAAGCACCCATCAATATTTCCAGGTATCAACCCCTAACCCGTCGCTTAATGAACAGCTGAAAGTTATCCTCAGCCTGGCCAATATCATGATCAGCCAGTGGACAAAAAACCAGGCCGAGGTGATCTTCCTGCTGCTCAACGGCAAAACACAACAGGAAATGGCTGATGTGCTAAAAATTGCCCAATCGGCAGTAAACAACCGCATCAAGCTTGCCCGGTGGAAGGAAATTGATAAAACAATACGTTATATTGCATCATTAATACAGGGATGACAGCAGTAGAATTAAACCTATTATTACGCTTACTGGTAGCGCATTTACTAACCGATTTTGTTCTGCAGCCCACTGCATGGGTCAACCAGAAAAAGCAAAAGAAGCACCGTTCGGCAAAATTATACCTGCATGTGCTGGTGGCAGGTATTACGGCCTACCTGTTCTCGGGCCTGTGGGATAACTGGTGGCTGCCGCTGGTGATCATGGTCACCCATTTTTTTATTGACCTGTGGAAACTCAACCGCCCCGAAAATGTCCGCTATTTTATCATCGACCAGTTGCTGCATGTCCTGGTCATCGTTATCGCGTGGGCAACCCTTTTTTATGATCTGCACATGGTGTGGTGCTATGTTTTGCAATTACTTCAAAATACAAAGCTTTGGCTCATCATCACGGGTTATATCCTGGTAACCTGGCCTTTGGGTATCCTGATCGGAATAGCTACTGATAAGTGGCGCATAGCCGCCGAGGTAAGCAAAGATGGCCTGCAAAAAGCCGGTGTATGGATAGGTTTTTTTGAAAGGCTGCTGATTCTCACCTTTATTTTGAGCAATCAATTTGCCGCAGTCGGTTTCCTGATCGCTGCAAAATCTATCCTAAGGTTCAGCGACAAGGAAAACACCCAGAAAAAAACCGAATATGTTTTGATAGGCACGCTCATGAGCTTTGCCGCAGCTGTCATTATTGGGATATTGATCAGCAAGGCGTTATAGACTAATTTTATATTACTCATGATTAATGTATATTTACTTCATCATGAACCGAAAACTTTATCAAATATCACTGCTTGTTATTATTATATTACTTTTCTCCTGTAAGAAAGACTCTAAGTCGCCAACGCCAAAGAATACATTTGTTTTACAATTATCGACCGGACAAACATATACTTTCAAATACGCGGCGCCATCTACCCAGGCCGATGGGTATTTTACACTTGACTATAATCCAATATACTATAATGATGGCACTAATCTCACTGAACTTAGAATGGACCTGCAAGTAGATAAATTCAATAGCTATGTTATATTGGATGCTATCGAACCGAATTTTTCTGCCGGGACGACGTATGATTTTAAAACACCCTCAACATCAGATTCTAAAACTGGTATAATACTTACGCTTGCTTTGCCTTATTCAGTGCCAAAAATCGCGGATTCGAAATTAACCTTTACTAATTACAATAGGTACGGCCGTATTACAGGAACAATCATAAGCCTTGATGAAAATGGCCTCCAAGTCGCAAGGGGAGATTTTGATTTTATGGCTCAATAAATAATTAGTTTTTTGCCGTTAGTCCGGACTTATAATCCCGGACGATACCGATCAGCAGGTTGCTATAACATTGCTTTAAATAGCTTTTTCCGTACTTACTATCTTTTTACCCCATTTTTCCAAAACGCCCATAATATCCTGCAGCTTCATAGGCTTGCTCAAGTAATCGTCCATCCCGGCGGTCAGGCATATCTGCCTGTCGTCTGACATGGCATTGGCGGTGGTAGCGATAATTATGGGCTGCTCTTTTATATTATCGCGGATATACCTGGTGGCTTCCAATCCGTCCATCTCAGGCATTTGTACGTCCATCAATACCAGGTCATACTTTTTAGCCATTGCTGCGTTTGCAGCCTCGCGTCCATTATTTGCTATATCAACGTGGTAACCCAGTTTATTTAAAATATGCGAAGCCAGCTTTTGGTTGATCAGGTTATCTTCGGCTATCAAAATGTTCATCGGGTATTTCACAGCAAAATCTACTGAGAACGAAGATTTTGCACCTTCGACTTCTTTAGCAAGCCTGTTATGCGTCTTTAACAGTTCAATCACATGATTTTGCAAAACCAATTGCTTTGTCGGTTTAATCAATATGGCTTTGAACAGGTTGTCCGAATATTTACTTTGCTCATTGCCTGAGCTTAACAGGATCATAGGAAGATCAGGATGGATCTGTTTAATGCTTTTGGCCAGCTCAACACCATCCATTCCTGGCATATTCATATCTGTGATCACCAGGTCTACAGGCTGTTTTAAGGAAAGGATCATTAATGCCTGGTCTCCCGATTCTGCCATAACAGGCACCAGGCCCCATTGTTTAAGTTGCGTTTCGAGAATATTACGATTGGTAGGGTTATCATCAACCACTAAAACGTGTTTGTTGGTGATATCCTCCATATTGAGCTGTACATAATTGCGTCGTGGCTGCACACCCAATTTGGATTTAATGGTGAATGAGAACGTCGTCCCGACACCCACTTTACTTTCAACGTTTATTTCACCGCCCATCAATTTCACCAACTTTTCGCTTATTGCTAATCCAAGACCTGTTCCGCCATATTTCCGGGTAGTGCTGGAGTCGACCTGTGAAAAGGCTTTAAACAGTTTATTCAGCTTATCCTCAGGTATGCCTATCCCTGTATCCAGTATCTTGAACAACAATACCAGGTCATTATCTTCGCGGCTTTCAACTTCCACGCTGATAAAAACTTCTCCTGTTTTTGTAAATTTCATGGCATTGCTCACCAGGTTGATCAATATCTGCCTTAAGCGTAGCTGATCTCCGATGATCTGCGGCGGCACGCTACTATCTATCTGGTAAACAAGGTCTATCTTCGTTGCCTTTCCGGCAAATAGATCCAGCACGCTTTCCACGCAACCTCTCAGATCAAAATCATGTACATCCAGCTCCATACTGCCCGACTCGATCTTTGAGAAATCCAGTATATCGTTAATAACAACCAATAAGGCTTCGCCGCAAGTTTTAATGGTCTCGGTATATTCTTTCTGTTCTAAAGATAATTGTGTATTGGCTAATAGGGATGTCATACCGATCACCCCATTCATCGGGGTGCGTATCTCATGGCTCATAGTAGCCAGGAAGATACTTTTTGCCTTGTTGGCATTTTCAGCTTCTATGCGCGACTGCTTTTCGTTGGCAGTCATCTGCGCTAAGCTAACCGTACGTTCTTTAACCAGTTTTTCAAGTACATGCTTTTGCTTATTGATGCGCGCAACACGGTACCTGAAGATGGCATAAACACTGCCGATCACAAACAATGCTGCTGTTATCCTAAACCACCAGGTTAACCAGAACGGCGGCACTATAGTGATTTGAATACTGGCCACAACAGGCGACCATTTACCCTGGGAATTTTTATACTTTACTTTAAATTTATATTTAGCCGGTGGCAGGTTGGTATAAGTTGCCGAATTTCTGGCCCCTACGTCATTCCATGTTTTATCAAATCCCTCCAATATATAAGCATAGTGTTTTTTATCAGCAGCCATGAAATCAAGGGAGGCATATTGCAATGTTACAACCGATTGGTCATAAGACAGACTAATGGCCTTTGTATCTGAAATATCTGCTTTCAATGGCGATCTGTCCCAACCGCTCTTTGCGATCTGGACAGGTTTGTTAAATATTTGTAAGGCCGTTAAAACTATAGGCGAAAACTCTTCACTGTTTGAAACCTGGTCAGTAGTGAATGAATTAAACCCGTTTATCCCGCCAAAATATAATTTCCCTTCGCGGGTTTTTAGTGCGGAGTGCGGTTTAAATTCATCACCCTGCAAACCATCCTCTGTAGTATAATTTTTAAAGGTTTTAGTGGCCGGACTAAAAACCGACAGGCCGGCGCTGCTGCTCACCCATATCTTGCCAAAATTGTCTTGTTTTACTGCGTAGATCAAATTGCTTGGCAACCCATCTTTCTTTGTATAAACGGTAAAATGTTTTGTTTTAGGATCAAACATATTCAGGCCGCCAAAAGTGCAGAGCCATAGTTTACCATTACTGTCCTGAATAATATCCTGTACCGTGTTATTGCTTATACTGTTACGCTTTTCATCATGACGAAAGCTGGTGAAGGTGTTTGTTTTGCGGTCGAACAGGTTAAAGCCTGCATCAAAAGTGCCTACCCAAAAATTCCCCTTACTATCCTCCAGCATACAGCTCAGTTTATCGCTGCTTATACTTTTAGAATTCTTAATATCATGGCTGTAGCGTGTAAATGTATTTGTGGTTTTATC
>Ga0307517_10007247_pt1 | contig 16231 bp, 18 predicted proteins | sample 23_EM_MG_FD_194515 | JGI IMG/M metagenome (GOLD analysis project Ga0307517, IMG submission 194515) | Populus trichocarpa ectomycorrhiza microbial communities from riparian zone in the Pacific Northwest, United States - 23_EM | ecosystem: Host-associated > Plants > Roots > Unclassified | place... | reverse complement strand
TTCAATGCGGCGATCTCGACCGTGCTTGTCATCTTCAATGCGGCGATCTCGACCGCGCTTGTCGTTTTAAATACCATGATCTCGTTTTGTAGCCCTTTGATTTCCCCTGCTAAAATCTCCGCTTCACGCTTATATAGCTGAAATTCCGCACGTAGCGACGCGAAAGCCTCTTCCTCAGTCTTCTTGATATCCTCCTCAGCGACCAGTAGTTCACGCGTTAAATTCGCACGATTTTCTGAAACCGCGTCCAACAAAGGCTGTTGCGCAGCCAGAGGTGGAACCAGCCTAGGTTGGGGAGTTGGTGATGGTGCAGCGAGAACAATTGCTTGGACATGTTCTACAGGCTCAACAAAGTCACCAAATTCTGCATTTGCGTCGATTCCCAAGGCGTACGATCCTCTGGATTTGCCCCTAGCGCGCTTAGCCATCGATATCGATGGTGAATCGTTGTTAAACACAGCTCATGCCTAATTTGGCAATTAGTATCTAGAACTCCGCGCTCTCACGATGCTCCTCATAGGCGCCGAACTTGCGCCGAACTGTTAGCGATGTCAAGGACGACATGAAGTGTGAAGAGCCGCAGCGTGGTCTCTTTAACCCTATCCTAGCAATGCGATTCAAGAACCAAAGCGTGTAAATCCGATAAAAAATCCAATCGATAACTGAGTCATGGATGTAAAGCTTATTATAAGTACCCCCGCCGGCGAATGAGTTGTGACGAATAGGAGTAGAGAGGGACGGATACATAGGAGAATGCTGAAGGGAGGATAGTCAGAACGAAATTTAAAGACAAGAACATTAGTCACCGGAACCCAGGGCCTTTGACTGATTGCGCATTGTTCGTTAGCGCTTGTCACCGGCGCTCGAGAAGGATCTGTTTGTACGTTGGGTTGGATCGTCACTTTTGACGTTGATGTTAATCCAAAAATTGGCCAACCAAGAATTTTCACCCTAATGGGCAATTTACGGAAACCCTTTGCTCTGATCACGATTACGTAACGAACGATACCTATATTGTGACATCATTCATTGGACAGGCTTGAATTCTAACCACGATGCCCAAGGGTAGGAAACAAGCATATGGCAAGCAAAAGCCGTCTCTTAGCATTCCTCGCCGCTCTTCATCTTCCCGCTCTTCCTCCGCCTCCAGCCCAACCACCCCGCTCACCCCAAAGACCCCCGCCGATGAAGGCATCGAGTTCTTCCAGGCACAAGTCCAACCAGGCGGCCCGCCCATACGCGTGTATGAACTGAGGCTTGAAGCGGATGGTGGACCCAGCAAGGAACTCTCCGTACGCGTTTTTTACTCCCAATCGTCTTGAGCGGGTTCGCTGATAAAATGCGCTATCAGTACATCCGCCTTCCACCCGCATATATTCCATACATTTTACGCGTGTCCATCCAAGCCGGCTCACCCGCTGCTAGGAGGGGCGTGTTTAAAACAAATTTTCCATTGGATGGGGGTGTTTTTGGCCGTGAAAAGTTTACCAAGAGAAAGTATGTCGCTCGTTTCGTTCCGCGCGTTGTTCTCTTTCTCATTGATTGTTAGGCTACCCCAAGACTTTTCCAAACCAGTACAAGTCGATCTGCCCATATCGCACGCCGGTGCATTTGTTTATTGGGTTGAGTACGATGGCAACAATGGCGAGCGATTGAAAGGCCGTTCGGGCTACTTCAACATTGATCCCATACTCAAAATCAAAGCCAGAACCCCTATCCTCGATAATGATCTGCGCGTCCTTCCACCGACAAAAGGTGGTGTCCTCAAGGAAAATCTAGTTAATTTACCGCTCGATGGTCTCTCTATCCTCACCATCGTGTCAAAGTGGATGGGTCCCTTGGAAGACTGGAAGAATCATTTCGCAGAGGCAAAGGACCGCGGATATACCATGCTCCATTATACCCCGCTTCAGGAACGAGGAGAGAGTGATAGCCCGTACTCGATCCGCAATCAACTCAAGTATGCTCCCAACCTCTTTGGCTCTGATCCCAACGAAAGCGCAAGACAGAAGAGGATCGAAGAAATTCTCAAGGTCGCTCATGACGAATACGGTTTGCTCAGTCTCACTGATGTGGTCCTCAACCACACCGCAAACGATAGTCCATGGTTGCTTGACCACCCAGAAGCCGGCTTCAGCCCTGCCAATTCCCCCCACCTCACCCCAGCGCTCGAGCTCGATTCAGCGATCATCGATTTTTCAGCATCGCTCGCTGCCAAAGGCCTTCCAACCACAGTGACCTCGGAAGGTGACATTAATATGCTCATTACGGCATTTGACAAAGCCGTCCATGGTCTCAATTTGTGGCAATATTATGTCCTCGATGTGGAACGCGAGAAGGACTCACTAAAGGCTACTTTGACATCTGGAAAAATCGAAGCTTGGTCAGGCCCAATTGTCAAGAACAAAACAATTGGCGAGCTCGCCGATATATTTCGTGCAGAGAACAAGATATTAGGTCTCGGTGCACTCGCATCTAGGTTTGGTGTACGTGCGGACAGTGCGGTCGCAGCTGGCTTTATTCAAGCCGCGTTCACGGACTTGAAAGACGCCACGGCGCTGGCGAACGCATGGGTCAAAGTCGTTGATGTCTTGAACGTGCCCTTGTACAAAGAATGGGAGGACGACACGAACGTCGCCATTGGAAACGTAAAGAACCGCCTCAAGTACGCCAGGCTTGACGCGCATGGACCAAAGCTTGGGGAGATCACGAAATTGTGAGTATATGCGTGACATATGTGGGTGTTATTCCTTAATAATTGTTTCTTGCTAGAAATCCCCTCGTTGAAAGCTATTTCACTCGTCTAACCCCCACCCCTGGCGCCGATCCTTTCGTATACTCTCTCGCCAACAATGGTTGGATATGGGACGCTGACCCGCTCCACAACTTTGCGCTCCTTCCATCCAAGGCTTATCTCCGCCGTGAGGTAATCGTCTGGGGTGACTGCGTCAAGTTGCGATATGGGTCCCAACCAGCCGACAACCCTTGGTTGTGGGAACACATGACATCTTACGTGAACTCGCTCGCCCAAACATTCGACGGATTTAGGATAGATAACTGTCATTCTACTCCGCTTGAAGTGGGCACGCGGATGCTGGATGCTGCGCGCGTCGTGCGCCCAGATCTGTATATTTGCGCAGAACTTTTCACAGGTAGTGAAGAGATGGACCTGGAATTTGTGCGTGAGCTCGGGATTAACAGCCTCATCCGAGAAAGCGGGAATGGTTGGGATCCGAAGGAACTTTCGCGTCTTTTGTACCGACATGGTTTGGGCAAACCCGTTGGCTCGATGGATGCGTCGTGTATGATTAGCGAGGAAGATATCGCGAGTCCAACTGGAAAGGGCCCCGTCCGCAACGCAGTCGTCATACCTTTGAATGGGTCTCGCCCACATGCACTCTTGTATGACCAGACGCACGATAATGAATCGCCGTTGGATAAGCGCTCGGCCGAGGATGCGTTGTCGACAGCGGCACTTGTGGCGTTCAGTTATTGCGCGATCGGTAGTGTTAAAGGGTTTGATGATTTGTATCCCAAGTTGTTGAATTTGGTAAATGAGAAGAGGAAGTACGAGCTTACGGGCCTGGACGAGAAGAGCGGAATTGCGAAGGTGAAAAGGGTTCTGAACGAGTTACATTTGGAGATGGTCCTGGAAGGATATGAGGAGGGCCATGTTCATCAAGAGAATGATGTAGGTGTCCTTTTCCTTGAGTTTATTTTTGAGGTCTAACCTTCATTCCTTCTTTGATAGTATATCACTTTGTATCGCGTCCACCCGATAACCCAAAAGGGATACTTGCTTATTGCGCACACGGCCTTTTCGAAAGAACGGAAGGGTCGTGGACACAGTAAGACCTTCTCCTCCCTTTTAAAGCCGTTATTCCCATTTGTTTTTCTTTGCTTCCAGTTGAGCCTACGAAATTACGTCGTACCAGAGCCAAGTTCATCCTGGGAGCAAGTATCAACATATCTTCATATGAAACGCCCTCGGATCCCAACCTCCTCAAAGGTCTTCCTGCAAAGCTCGAAGAGATGCCCACCGTTGTCGTTCCACAAGGCCTGGACCACGAAGGCCCATACTCGGAGATCATCGTTCCCGATATCTTTCCACCGGGGAGCATTATGCTATTTGAGACGCAATTGCAAGAATTTGATGCCTCTCTGGACGAATTCTGTGCCTCGGGTGCACAGGAAGCCTTTGACAACGTCAACTTGGTCGATCTGAATGTCATTTTGCACAGGGCAGACGTCGAGGAGCGTGATGCCACCGGGGGGAATTTTGGGGCGTACGTTATACCTGGGCTGGCTGCCCTGGTGTATTGTGGGCTTGAGGGGTGGATGCATCCTCTCCGGCATATAATGCGACATAATGACCTTGGCCACCCTTTATGCAAAAATTTGAGGGAAGGGAGTTGGGCTTTGGACTATGTTCATGAAAGGATGACGTTGTATGTGTTTCCCTGTCTTCTTGATGTCCGTTTTATATTAACTATATTTATCAGCCAAGTCGAAAACTTCCCTAACCTCGCTAAACCTGCGGAATGGATCAAAGAACGTTTTGACCGGGTGAAGGCCACAGTGCCGCATTATATGCGACCGAAATACTTTGCACTGGTTGTCTCAGAAGCATACAAAGCTGCTCGCAGAGCCGCAATCGAGCAATGTTCCGACTTTGTCTCGTCTGGACACGACTTCACACAGGATCTCACCCTGTGCGCGATTCAAATGCATGGTTTCGTCCAGTCTGCGTCTTTGGATCCTGAAAAACCCGTGCCATCGCTTGCTGCGGGCCTGCCGCATTTCACAACTGGCTGGGCGAGGTGTTGGGGCCGAGATGTGTTTATATCCCTCAGCGGCTTGTTTTTGACGACCAGGAATTTCGAGGATGCGAAGAGGCATATATTGGCGTTTGCTTCGACTTTGAAGCATGGGTTGATCCCAAACTTGTTGGATTCTGTGAGAAACCCAAGGTATGTCTTTACTTTGGTGAGTGTAATTAATGATTTAGTCTGATGGTGTTGTGTTAAGGTACAACTCGCGCGATTCGCCTTGGTGGATGTTGCAGAATATTCAAGACTATGTGAAAAGCGCGCCTGGAGGGTTAAGCATCCTGTCTGAGTCTGTCAAACGGCGCTTCCCGAAGGACGATACTTGGGTTGCATGGGACGATCCCCGGGCGTATGCGTATAGCAGCACCATCGCAGAGGTCATTCAAGAGATTTTGCAGCGTCATGCAGAAGGTATCAGTTTCCGCGAATACAATGCTGGACCAGCATTGGATATGCAGATGCGCGATGAAGGCTTCGATATTTCTATCCGGGTGGATTGGGAGACCGGGTTGATATTAGGTGGGAACAAGCATAACTGTGGGACGTGGATGGATAAGATGGGAGAGTCGGTGAAGGCGGGAACGAAAGGTGTGCCTGGGTCACCGAGAGATGGTGCGCCGATCGAGATTACGGGTTTGGTGAAGAGTACGTTGAGGTGGTTGAGTGAGCTTTCAAAGCATGGGCGGTTTCCGTTTGAAGGGGTACAAGCCGAGGGTGAGTGTCCTTGGTATTCTTTGTTGACAGATGGTGATTTTTTATTTATTTCGGAAAGTCAACGGGAAGAAGCGACTTGTGACCTACAAGGAGTGGTCGGATTTGATCCAACGATCGTTCGAACAGTGCTATTACGTTCCTGAGAGTGGGTGTCCCGCATGACTTGCTTCACCCTGCCTGAATCCTTGCCCATAGATCGCGCCGATGATAGTAAATACAACGTCAACATCAGGATGGTGAACCGTCGGGGGATCTACAAGGATGTGTACGGCTCCGGACCTGACCATGAATGGGCGGATTATCAATTCCGATGCAATTTCCCGATTGCGATGACCGTCGCACCGGAGATGTTTGACGAGAAGCATGCACTGGGTGCTCTTAAGCTTGCAGACCGGGTGTTGAGGGGCCCGCTCGGGATGAAGACGCTTGATCCACTGGATCTGCGATACCGCCCAAATTATGACAATGCGAATGATTCGAACGATCCTGCTGTCGCGAAGGGTTTGAATTATCATAATGTGAGTTGATATTGAAATGGAACGGGATCGGTTATGCTTACGGTTTTTGATTTAGGGACCTGAGTGGGGTTGGCCTCTGGGATATTTTTTGCGGTCGTATTTGTATTTTGATACCCGCGTCGGTGCGGGAAGCAATGTATGTATCCAATATTTGCACCCATGGAAGATGGTAGCTAACATTGGGATAGGATCCTCAGGAAACGTTGCATTATCTGCACACAATGCTGCTGGCGCCTCGGAACCATGTCGCCAAGGACCCGTGGAGAGGGCTTCCTGAGCTTACGAATGAAGGTGGATCGTTCTGTCGGGACTCGTGCCCTACGCAGGCGTGGAGTGCGAGCACGTTGTTGGACTTTTTAGCAGATGTTCACAGAGGAAGATTAGATTAGATTAGATGAGTTGTATGTGTTTGGTTTGTACAATGTGTCCTCGAAAAGTTGGAAACCCCGTTCTGCATGTCCCTATGGCGTTCTTTGGTCTGCCAGAACGCGACCTCCTAGGAGGCAGCGGCACAGACCCAGACGAAGACGTCGCCGTCTACACCTGGGGCGAGGAGGGCTATGACGGGCTCGGGGATGCGCTCCAGGAAGGCGGCGACGACCTCAACGACGAGACCTTTGGAACGTCTGGGCCCATTGGTACATATTCGCTTTATGAGGGCTATTAATTGTCTGTCTTGACTCGTTCCAAACTTTCGCAGGCAAAGATTTCGACTTTTCGAACCCAATCCTTCCAGATGACCTGCACCAGGTAAAGCCTCAGCAGACACAACAGCGACAGCAATCACAACAGCTGCGCAAGGAATCAGAAGTGGTTCGGGAAGTCTTTCCTCAGAGGAAAATAGGAGAGGATAGATATGAGCATGTGCAGTCTCAACAGTTGCCTCCGCCATCCAGGTCTGCTCAGTCACCTAGTGCGCACCTTTCCCCCCTATTTTTAATAATCGGAAAACTCATCCTTCTCTTGTTCTGTCCTAATTACAATGTACATTGGTTGATCTCGGTAATCAGCAGCTCGACAAGTGCCTCAGACTTCCCTCGAATCCATCTGGCACGACCAGTCCGCGTTTTCGGCTCTCCCCCGCACCAACGGGACCTCTCGCATCGCTTCTGCTGATCAGCAGCGTGTTTCGCCTGTATCCAACATCGGCCAAACTTCCACCAGATTTTCGCCATTTGGGAACGCTTCATCCCCCGTTATCAGTCATGGCGCTGCTATCGGGTCGCACTCCCGTGCTCGAACGTTGCAAGAGATCGAGGCAGAGATGCTTGCGAATGCACAGAAGGAACGAGAGCGCCAACGAGAGCGGGAACAGCAACGCGAGCAACAGGAGTACTTGTTGCAGCAGCAGGAACGGCTTCTTCACCAGCAACAGCAACAGCAGCAGCAACAACAACTCTTGCAACAGCAGCTCTTGCAGCAACGTCTTCGAGAAGAAGAGGCCCGTCAGCAGCGTTTGTTGTACCAACAAGAACAGCTCGCGGCGCAACAGCAGCAGCAGGCTCAAGTGCAGAGGCTCCTTCTGCAGCAACGCGATCAACTTCAGCAGCAGCACACGCCCCCTCCTCGCATGATCTCCTCCCAGTCACCTCGTTTCCTCGAACATCAACGGCAACTCTTGATACTCCAACAACAGAAAGAGCAGCAGCAACGGTTACAAGATCTCCAAGATCAGGCCAGGTTCGAAGAGCTGGAACGGCGCATGGCGGCTGTCAATATGGAGAGGACTCGTGGGTCCGATCCAGTGTTCAATGACCGTCATACACCCAACTTCTCTGTTGCGGAACTCCAAGAGGCACAGCGACTCCAACTCCTTCAGCAGGCTGCCCAGGAACGACAGTTCCTTTTGCAACAGCAACAACAGCAACAACAACAGCAATACCGGAGGCAAGGCTCACGATCTCCTGCTGTTTCTAATAAAGTTCAGTATGCTGCCGCGTTGCAAGAAGCTATGCCCCAGTTCCAGAATCAAAATGTGCAGCTTCAGCAACGCTTGCTTGCTGACCTCGCCCATGGTGATTTCCCCCGAGATGTAGTAGGCAGCCATGCGGAGCAAGAAGCGCTGAGAATGGAAGCTATGCGTAAAATTCTGGAAGCAGAGAAAATGGAAGAAAAACGACGTCGCAAGGCGGCCAAAATTGCCCATATGGTTCGCCCTCTTTATCTATCTTTTTTTCGATTGCGGGACTTATATTACCTCTCCTTTCTCGTGTAGGCTCGGTATAATGATTTAATGACCCAATCTGACAAGGACTTTATCACCCGTATCCAAGTTTCCCAGCTCGTGACTCAGGATCCTTACGCAGACGACTTTTACGCCCAAGTTTATGGAGCTATCATGCGTTCAAGAATGGGTCTGCAGTCCCAGGACGAACGTGTTCTCAAGTTTGGCTCTGGAGGAGGAATCGGACTCGGGTTAGCGTCCAAGGGCGGCAGCCGCAGACCTAGTGCAATGCAGCGTATGGAACTGCAGGTCGAACGGATTGTCAGCAATGCCAGGAAGAGGGAGGAAGAGAAAGGGTTACATGGTACGCTGTCTAATATATGTTGACTTCCACTTTAATTGCCGAGCTCTCCTCTCGTGTCGTTTAGCGATCCATAGTCTCCAAGGGGCTCTCGGTAAAACCTCTGGTCGCAGCTATAAAGCCGCGCCTCGTCAGCTCCTTCAAGTCGATGCTGGAGCTGGAGCATCTCCCACTCTTTCACATGCAACTGCGAATCTGCATATCGGCAAGAGCTCGGGTCATCATCACGAAGGTGCCGCGAAAGAGGCTGCCAAGCTCGGTCGCGAAGCTTTGGGAATTGCTGGAGATGTGAGAACTTTCTTTGCGCGTCTTTTGCCAAGTACATAGATTGATTTTTTTCTGTTTAGACGGACAACCTTGTGAAGAAGGAGCCTCTTTCACATAGAAAGGCCCTGGTAATTCTTGAAGAGCTCTACGATGTTGTTCTGCGAGTGGAACAACTGCGGAGAGACCAACCTGCCCCGGAAGACATCGAAGGTTCCCAAGAATGGTAAATTCTTCCTTAAAAGGCATAAGCCATTAATAATCTTGGCACGTTACGCAGGAAAAACGAGTATGATGCCCTCGTCGATGGTATGTGGGACGAGTTGAGAGTAATGGTCCCTCTTGAAACTAGGTATGAGGCGGCACAATCTTGTCATGACATAGGCTTATATATGTTATCTTAAAGCGATCCACATCCCTTCATCTCGCTCCTGACACCGACCAAGGGCAAGAAGATTCTCCCTCGTCTGACACGTCACCTCAATAGCCAACGCATGCTGACTCTCCTGACTCTCCTCGTCGCATGTTTCGGCCAGCTCGATGTGGTGAAGAACGCACCTGCTCTCGATTCCATCCAAGACACTCCAGCACGTGCCGATGTTGAACGGCAAACACAGGCCTTCTTGGGCAGCGTTATGCAGAGCATTTTACCTGTAGTATCGGTGGCCAACCTTCGCCTTGTCACAGGGCTGCTTGGATTGCTGCTGGATCGGAGTGATATCGTCGCTGTCGCTCAGACAAGGGTGAGTTCGCCAACATTTCTGATACTTTAGGACCGCGGATTTACTCCAATTCTTCTTTAGCCTGGACTGGCGTTACTAACGCTCTTCCTAAGTCGAGTCGAGGTTATCAAACAAACGATCGCGGCATCCGATCTTTCCGAAGCCCCCACGATTGAAGAAAGTCAACAATGGTATGTATTGCGCCTTCTACATCATTCTCTATTCCGCGACTTACAGGTACCCATCAGGCGATTGATGTTTGACCACCTGTTCCAACTCCTCGCCCCTCATCTACTCCGACTTTTCCCTTCCTCCCGCATCATCAGCCCAGACCCTACCCGTCACCCCATCCCCACCGATATCGTCGACCAGCCCGTCTGGCAATTCTTTGCCGCATTAGCCTTGCACGGGGTCATCGAGCAACATCATGTTCTAGTCGGCTCACTTCGCGAAAAGATCCTCGACAACGTCCTCAGCGTTAACAAGGGCTGGGTCCACGACGAGGACGAACGTCAAACCAAATTGGCCAATGTCAACCTATTCTTGCACGCCGTCAACCTAGATAGTTCTCAAATTGCTATGTAATATCTTAAGTACCCAAAATTGTTTTTTCGCTCGTGCCCAATGTTTGTTGCTTTCGGATATCCTGGACCCACATTGATGATGACGGTTACGATATGGTATATGATATTCCTCCTGTCTTCCTATACGACTACATACATCATAACTACGTATCATTTTACATTAGGCTGTGCCGTTGGGAGCGCTGCTCATACACATAAGAGTGTTTATGCTATATAATTCGCTGGAAAAATCACAATGCATGAGTTCATTCCGCCTCCTGTTTCCTTGCTCGATAAGTGCTCCAAGTGAAGTGATAGATCCAGTAAGATTCAGGACGGGTAGCATCTCGAGGCTTGGAAGCGTATGGTCCGGCAGATCTAACAGCGAAGAACTCCCAAGAGGTTCATCCAACTTCATCAAAGGCAACAAAAACAACTCCTGCTTTTCTCTCGAACGCTGTTTCACATGCGAGCCCACTTCCAAGTGGTTCGTTGAGAGAGAGACAAAGTCCTCGTAGTTGGGGTAGAGCATCACATATCCACGTAAGTACACCAGCTCGATGAAGAACTTTTTCCAAGATTTCGACCACCTGTTGGACCGCACGTCCGGAACGACTTTCGTCTTGAGCTTCAGGGAGGTCTCCCCAAGCCTAACAGCCAGATAGTCATGAAACTCGCGCCAATGCTCTGGAAAGTAGACAGCGCCCCAGCTGCAAGGCACCTGGGACAGGTACGGCGTTGTGGGGAAGTGTAGGCCCACTTCGGAAAATAGGGTCCGCGGGTTGAACGCCCTACGACCTTCTGGAGGTAATTCCAGATTTTTTTGTTGGTAAAGGCTGACTCCAAACATATGAGGGGTCTTGTTGTTCTCCTTGCCGTATCGGTACCGCAGAACGGTCATTTTGATCCAAGCATAAAATAATGGAGAGACTTCGGTGTCGTCTTCCAGAAGAAGGCCGTACGAGTCATTATTATGAGGGTACCAGGATTCGACAACAGCAGGCAGCAGTCCTCCGTGAACGACTCTGTGGTGCAAGAAAACGTGTCCAAATGTCCAATTGAGATTCTGGGCAACCTTGAGAGTCTCCGCACCACAATCTTGTTCAATGGTTATTCGCAAGTTGGGTTCATCCCCAAAATACAGAGCTTTTGAGAGGGATTTGAGCAACCGAATCAGGGATTGAGGACGATTATTAGTGATTATCGTGATATCAACTCGAGGCAAGTGCCAATCTACAAAAGGAATTCAGTCGGCAACGAAAGGGTGTAATATCACCAATCCTTACTTTTCCACTCCTCCAAAGAGAGGGACGCCATCCACTCTGTGTTTTCTAGGTCTGACCGTGGGATCCGTATCAAAGACGCGTCCTGAAAGTTCTTTTCGGTCATGAAAAAGTTGACCAAAGGGTCGATTTCGTAGAGCGTGAAAATAACATTTACAGGTCGGCTTGTCCTAAGCCATTCAGAAAGAACTTTGCAGCCGCTGACACTGAAACATAACGGATCGCGCCCAGATAGAACGTCATATGCGACGGTACACTGATAGGTTTCAAGGACCTCAGACTTCCAGTGAAAGTGACCTGGACGTTCAGACACATCGTGGTAAACCAGTATCCGAATGTGGGACATGTCCATCTGCATCGTGCAAATCATAGGAATGAGGCGCCGCAAATCTGCACGAGTTGGAAGAAAGAAAACAAAACTATCTTGGAGTGTGTGTTCTTCAAATGTTGGAGGCAAGGTGCGCACTGGTAAGAGCTCATTGCTTGTATTTGTTATCGATGCCAGATCTGAGGCGGCGATTTTAACAAGAGTCGCTTGACCATTACTCGGTAGCAGAGTTTTTGACGTTTCTGTGTCAGCTGAAAAGATTAGGCCTCCTAATCCGTCAATTCGTGCCTCTGCAATCCGCCTTCCGATATCGATCCACGAATCTCCGTCTAAAGTATGATCATTGATAGAAGTAGCCACAGAAGATTGCAATACAAATGGCGGTCGAAGGTATCTCGCAGGTTTTCCACGACCCCAATGAAAGGATACATCGGGTGACTTTGGTGACAACGGCTCACCTGAAAACCCGAATGGGATTGTCATGTTGAACGGATGAAGCAAAGCAGACTGTGCAGATTGTCGGAGCCCGGTAAACGCCTTATCGTCCATAATAAGGACCCAATCAGTCGCAACAGTCGCAGCCACCCTGAGAGTATTTGAACTGACTTCCGAATGTCTTTGCCATGGCTGCAGAGACACGTCTGGGTGATTGGCGAATTCCAGAGACGAGAATATTTGTTGAAGAATCCGCCGGACATCTGAGGCGATACCTGCAGGACAAACAATAATGACCTCGCGGATGTGTTCCTGGAATTCCAAAAACGGCGCGAGGAGATACTGAGCCTCGAGTAATGAGCTAGGCGTGATCGGAAGAATGGCAGTCATCGATTGTGGAGGTATCATACGTAGTGATTCGCCCAGCTGTAATGACGAGGAAAGCGCAGTCAAATCTCTTTGGATATCTTCGTCATTCACTGAAGGGACATTTTCGAGGACGAGAGAAACATTTGAGTACTGTGAAGGTTCGGGGTGCACAAGAAGTCTTTCGCCGGACGCATAAAGCAGGACCGAGATGACAAAGAGACAGGTTGAAGTCAGAACACTAAGCAGAAGGAATTCGGGGTTCGTTTGGCTCCTAGGCATTGAGAAATGTGGGGATCCACCAAGAAAGAACCTGAACTGCAACAACGCAAAATCCAAATCGAACCAAACTTCTGTTGATGCCATGTCACGTGAGTCGCGACTCTTGGTGAGCGCTTAACTATGCAGCCCTGGATCAAGGAGTTGAATGGTTTAAATGTACTTCGTCGATTTAAAGATAAGTCCTCTCGAAGTTAGGATGATGATTCATGAAATAAAAACCTCCACAAATAATTCCAATTGTTCGATCCTTCCAAATTTCAAGCTCACCCCTTCACTTTCACTACAGTCCTTCAATTCTATCAACCTAATTGGGAAACCCATGACTTTACGCTGTTCGAGAAACCGGAGCAGCTCCTGGAACGCTTCATCGTCGAGCAGGTCAGGTCCTAGGATCAATCCCTGTAATGTGATAATCTGCAGGGAGGGGAACAAGGGACCAAAGGTTTTTGCGCCACGGTTCACCGCAGATAAGATGCGCTGAAGAAACTCTTCCTCTCTTATCACTAATTTCTCCATTTTAGTGAACGGAAGAGTTTCGATAATTTTGGAGATCAAGGTTTCGGGAAGATTGTTGGAATTAGCTGTAAGCCTGCGCTCAAAAGATAATTCATTGACCCCCGGGCTTAGTAAAGCAATGACAGAAAGGAGGTTGGAAATTATTGAGTCCATGGACAAGGCTCCTAAGAGAGAAAATGCGAAGGTCAATGAAGAGTTCTCCTCCCTGTTTTCTGGCTTGCTGTTGGAAAAAGTGATATGAGCCAAATCGATCGTCAGGTAAAGAACCTTCATTGCTTCCTGAAATCCTTGTGCTTCCCCTGCGGAGTGGCACCGACGCCGCAATTTTCCTATCATCATCCTGAATGTTTCGTTGTCTTGGGTAATTTGAGATATGACATGCATTCCGCAGGTTGACGGTACTTGAAGCAGGGCGATAATTGGACCACATGTGACGAAATACCCGCAGGTTCGGAAATATTGAAGGTGCGGCAGGGAAAGGGAGTCCGATTCGGTGGGGGTGTGATGGTCAGGCAGATCTTCTAATTTAACCAATGGAACGAGATCTAAATAAAGATACTCCAGACTTGGCATTCCACGGAGGATTCGCAGCCAATTGGAGGGAGTCAGCAATTCCCGATCCTCTGCACCTTGGAACGAAAGTGATGTGATATTGCGAAGGTAGGGGGAGGAAAAATCAGAGTTACATCTGCGCAAAAATACTTCACGGAGTTGGGGGGTATGGATATTGAAAGGATATTGAAAGGCCTTTACAGGATCTGGTACTCTTGGTTCGTCAAGAAGCACAGCGAATGTCCTGAGGTGTGGCATTGAAAGACCATGAAAATGTTGGATTAAGTTATGCCACTGGGTCCTAGAGGTCCTAAGAAGTAATGTATGCGCCCTTTCGGCAAGGGAAAGGGCAACTCCAAACTTGGTGTCGTCGAAAGTGGACTCTGACAAAGCCTGAGCAACTATCACCCTCGGGAGGTGGAATCGCACAGAAGATATCATGGCCTTCCAAAGACCTAAAATTTTCCCCTGGCCATACTCTGCTGTCACTGAGGGAAAGACAACTTTAACTGGGACATTTCTCGTGCGCAGTATGGCTTCGTTTAACCATGGAAGTGGATCTTCAAAATCCAAAGAATTAGCCCATATGGTTGGGGATGAAAGAGCCAGTCTACGCCACATCTGGCACACTTGCGCAGTTCTTCTGGTGGTTTGGCTTGGATAGTGTGGGTTATCGTAGTATAGATGGCAGTTGATTGAGAATATATATAGAAGCACATCTCCTGGGAGGTTTGATACTGGACTGTTTAAATTGTGGTGGTGGTGGCCTTCAGCTTCGGCAGTGTAAGTGAGTTCTTGGTCCTGTAACATGGCTGGAACGTCAAGGGACCACTGTTAGATGTGGTAAAGCCTGATTAATTGATGGTAAGAAAAGTGTTGCCAGTCCTCTTACATAAGCATGCCCTCAGTGAAGGAACCTCACTGCCTTAGAGTTTACATATCATCCTGACGGAATGTCTTGCGCCGAAGGAGATGACCCGGTAAAGTTGAGTGGTATGTAAACCTCCCCATTGGCGTCCTTGCGTCGATAAGAGCTGTTGGATGGTCATCAAGTCTGCGTACTGCAAGTCTGAATGCATAACCAAACCGGAAGGACATATTCCAAGTGGTTGCATAAGCTCGAACTCAAAACCTGTACGAGGGCCATTTATATCCTTTTGAATGGGTAGAGGGTTGAAGAGGCATTAGCACCAAATTTTAGCGTTCTTAGAGGAAAGGCAATGAAGGGAGCAATCTTCCACGGACGGATGTTGACAACCGTGTGTTGGACAGGCCTGAATGAACGAAAGGGCGTTGAGCATCGCACAAAACCACTAGTCTTTGGACGATTAATGTGATTAAAAATAGATAACTATACGTGTGTGTGCATGTGGCAAAGTATCCTATGGGCGACTCTCTCGTCTCACCCCACTCTTCCCCGAGCTTCCATAGTGAATGTCGGCAGGAACGAGTGGCAGAGCGGTATATGCACCCTCTGGACCCGGTGTGAAGATGTCACCCTGCGCTGGAGGGAAGGTCCATGATGGTAGTTGGATTTGTTCCTCGGGTGTCTGTGTCAAGTATACTCGCACGAGAGCGTCTTCTGCTGCCTGGAGAGTCGACAGTTGTGTCAGAAAATGTCAGGAGGATGTTGAAGACAGGAGAACGTACACGATACTCCGCCATCCTCAATGAAGCACCAAAACCTTCTCCAAGCTGGTCAGCTCCCGAAAAAATACCAACTACGAACACAGGCGAATTTGAAAATCGACCCGTCTCCTTCAAAAGTCTACTACAAATCAGGACCCAATGACTGAAATCCCAAGACACACTGCACGTACCTTGACTTTGGTGGTTCGTGGCCATACTTTTGCACCATCTCCATTAGCGACTTCTTAGGGTTATAAAATTTGAGCAGTCCACGGAGGTTGATCTGTCGGCTGAGGAAATACGAGTGAACGAATTCCCTGGCAGCTGGTAGTGAGCGTTCTTGATATATGAGCGCTGTTAGGGAGCGTGGTATAGATGCCAGAGCGTCCGTATGGAGGGTATGTGTTGTTGACCCTTCGGCCTGAAGAATAGATGAGAACAGCGAAGCAGGTAGGGCAGCCGTTTGTACGCACACTTCGATGCCATCGTAATAGGGGCGAAGCTCCCATCTCCTTTGCCACGGAATCACAACTTGGAGGACCGACATGTGCAGTGACGGCTGCCTTCATTACACGAGTAGGGAGGTAAGGGTACTTTGCTTGGATGTATTCCGCTGCAAAGAGGCCCATCAGAGAATTTCCAAGGGTCGCGAGCTGTGAATTTGTCTTTGGTTCGGGTTTTGAAGGGTAATGTTGTCGGAAAAGC
>Ga0307517_10007246_pt1 | contig 16232 bp, 15 predicted proteins | sample 23_EM_MG_FD_194515 | JGI IMG/M metagenome (GOLD analysis project Ga0307517, IMG submission 194515) | Populus trichocarpa ectomycorrhiza microbial communities from riparian zone in the Pacific Northwest, United States - 23_EM | ecosystem: Host-associated > Plants > Roots > Unclassified | place... | reverse complement strand
GAGACATCCAGGGCATGTTTTTTGGTCCAAGAAGTCAAGATCTAACTTTTAGCCACTTGAGGTGGCTAGCAAGGAAACTAGAGTCAACATGTCGTCTACTAATCTAGATGACGTGATCTTTTTTTTAAAAAAAAAAATGGTTAGCTGATGTGTTACTATATCTATAACAAATATTTTTTTTAAAAAAAAAAAGTTTGGCCCTTGACTACCCGCGCACGCATGTCTATCTTTCTTGCTTTTAAGTTATTTCTGTCAGCTAAAAACCCTTGAGTTGTCTTTTCACACTGTATGTATCAATCAAATCCTTGGTTTGTGCGTGTTTCTAGTACTTTTTTCTATTAACTTGGATGTCCGGGCCAGCTTGAACGTACCTCGACTAATCCCACAAACCCTGAAGTTAATGATCATGTAAGCCTCCAGTGGTCTTGAGGTTTATGAAACTCGAACTAGTGATCTTTAGGAGTATTTCTAGTACATTTTTAGATTTATGGGTTCTGATTTCTCTAAAATTTGTCATCGCAAAAAAACAAGGAGTTCCCAAATATTCCTGAAGTAACCAAGCCAAAGCATCTGCCAATTACAACGTTTGCAAAATCCCATGAGAGTATGCTTGACATAGATCCCCCTCCCCTAATTAGGGCATCCCATTGCTTGCACAAACTTACTCTGAAGGTCAGTGTCATGCATACATATGAAAAATTGAGTTTTTCATATCAAAGTCTCAAGATGGTGGAAGTAATTGGTTTTGCTAGACACAAAATTAAGTTTGAGATTCTCTTTTCTTGGTTGAAATGGCCATTATGCTAGAGAAAGTTGTGATTGATCGTCAGAAATGTGTGCTTTTCTATCAAAGAGCCATAAGAGTTCGGAGGATAGCAAAAGAGACAAGATGCCAAGGTCCATGCTTTCAATATTTTGTTGAACTAATTATCGTCTAATCAGTATTTTGTTAAAATCAATATCAAGCCATGTCACTTTACTATAATATTCACTATAGCTCAATTAATCAAGTTCTGGATTTGCTCTCTAGAAATCACTAATTCGAATACCACAAACCTTAGAACTACTAGAGATTTACCTAATCATTAACTTCATAACTTCAGGATCTTGAGAAATTAATTAAAATGCACGTAAATGATGCAATCTATTGACAAAGTCTTTTATTTTTCTACTCTTTCTCTATTTCAGTTGTTAACAGGGGTGGGGGTAGCTTCACGCCCTTTATACCACCCATCCCATCCCCACAAAGTTGAGGTAAGAGAAAAAACATGATCTAGCAAAACCTATACTTCACCTTACAGGCAAAATGGCTACTCTACCGGTCCTAATTGAGAGCGGCAAAATTCCTTGAGAACCCACTTTAGGAGGGACAAAAAATTAAAAGAAGATGGGAAGCTTTTGTACAAAGGAAAATTTACATAAAATAGCTAAGAGCCTTCTTTCTTCTAGAGCCGCCTTCGCCATACAGTTCATTCCATTGTAGGAGCTCTGTCATGTTTACCGACTCCGATGAAACACTCGCACATACCTGTTTAAATACAGGGAAAATATCATAATAACACAATCAGGCAGATTAACAAAAAAAAGCAGTCGATAAAATTTGGTCATCGTTTTTACCCGTTCATGAGCGTCTTTGAAGTCAACCATGTTTAGGGGCCGGACATCAGAACTCCTGCTTAATGCTGGGGCAGGTTTACCTTCTACTAGAGCTGCAGCCCGTTCCTATAATCAATTGTGCATGCTCGATCATGGACCAAATAATCCTAGAACAATATAATTCTGCTAATAAAACTAGAAATGCATCTGGCCAGCAGCAGTAAAACCCAATACTCGAACCACCAAAGCAAATTTTCATTCAACCTAACTGACAACAGATCATTTTATCTGGTATCCATATTTTTATCTGGTATCCATATTGTACTTGCCTCGTTGAAACTTAATTTGAGGACCGTATATTCATGGGCACTTTATGAGAAAATGTGGTTATATAAATACACTGGACACCTTTTTTTTCTTTTTTTTTATAAGAACACATTACAGAGTCTTAAATGGAGGTGTATGGAACAGGAGAAAAGGGCATTCCTACAATAATTTCAGGGAGAACATAAATGTAAATGCATCGAATTTAACCTAACAGATCTTTGATGACGAAGAAAAAGACAGACCTTCTTTTCCTTTTCCAATATCTCTTTAATTGGTCGGTGAGCAGCAGCTACACATAGGTTCTGCCATATAACATGTGTAGATGTGTAAGACAACCACCAAGCTTGACAAAAAATCATTTCACATATCAACTTGTTAAGGGAAAGAACAAAAAAGCTAGGACCTTGAGGTCACTTCCAGAATATCCATCAGTCATACTAGCAACTGCATCAAAATCAACATCAGGAGACAAATCTTCTTTCGCTAAAATGACTTGGAGTATCTTCGCTCTATTTGGAGTGTCAGGCAAATTTACCATCAATCTGTTTAAGTACATGAAAATGAATTGCATTAGAAAAGCACAAGCTTGAAGGTACAAAATTTATCATATGCCAAATGGACTCACACACAAGATGCAAGTTCTCTAAATCTGAACTAGTAAGCTTGTTGTGAAAAAAATAAAAATAAAAAATCACCTTCGTGGCAACCTTCTAATGACAGCCTCATCAAGGTCAAAAGGCCTATTAGTAGCTGCAAGTACAAGAACTCGTTCTGTATCTTTTGTTCGTAGACCATCCCAATTCACCATAAATTCATTTTTCATCTTCCGCATGGCCTCATGCTCCCCCGGATTTTCCCTCCTTCCCAACATGCTGTCAACCTATACAACACAGCCAAACCACAGAAAAATACTTGATTTCATATTTCAAAGGAAAAAAAACATGTGCAAAATGCTGAAAGAGTTATATGAAGCTTGCCTCATCAACAAAGATAACACTGGGGGCAATTTTACTGGCTAGCGAGAATACAGCTTTGACATACTTCTCACCCTCACCAAACCACTGTAGCATATGAGATTAAAATGAGTTTTTGGATCAGAAAATAAACTCCACATAGAAATTGAATAAAGCATGCTATACTCTTAACCTTGGATGTGATGCTGGACATTGAGATGTTGATGAAATTGGCCCCAGCTTCAGTTGCCACTGCCTTTGCTAGCATAGTCTTTCCAGTTCCAGGAGGTCCAAATAAAAGTATGCCCTTGCAAGGCTGCACACGGAAGATCACCGTGAGCATATATGCCTTTCTTCATATACATATCACAGTCTAATCCTATTACTTAAAAACAAATATCAAAGTTCCTTTAAATGAAATAACTAGTTTCACTGAATACAGAGGTATGAAGAGACCTTGGTTAATTGTCCCTTGCAGAAAAGTTCTGGCCTTTGTAAAGGAAGCATCACCAACTCTTTCAAGGTGTCCTTGACATTCTCAAGAGCTCCGATATCATCAAATGTAACTCCAATGTCATTAGGCGGAATGACATCACCTAAAAGCCTTTTCTCAAATTCATTTTCTGTCAGGACATCCTGATTGAGACCAAAAAAAAATTCACTATGGAGATCAGCTCATGAAACCTTCCCAAATAGGAAATTAGGTAGCTATTTATAGCCCCGGGCTTCAAAAAATTGGTGCATGTGAATAAACTTGTTCGGTGTAGTATCTGCAAGTGAATCTACATATCACCTTCAGTGACTTCTTCAAGCTTTTAGATTCATTTTGGATAGCATGCAAGATTCCAATCCCATGCTGTATGCTGCCAGAATTGCAAAACAGTATTACAAACATGTAATCAACACAGTAACCAATACATGGAGTCAGGAGAATGATACAAGAAAAACTATCAATTACCTCTCACTAGACAAAACAAGCTTTGCATCCGCATCAGCATCAGCATTAGCTTCAGAATTCTGCATTAGATGATGACTCAGTCCCCACCCAACTACCTTCTCTGCACCTGCAATGCACACCAAAACATGAGTTTTTGGAAAGATCACTGGAAATTGTTAACATTGCAATGTGGTAAATATAAGACTTACTTTCATTTGTAAGTGTTTGATCCTTGATGCATAATGTCTCCAGTCCTTCACATTCCATTCCACACCGGCCCAAAACCTATATATGAAATGGCACGCAATTAGAGAGATTCCATCTCCAAAAGCCTTACTTCTTAACCATGCACCGCCATTTCAACATCCATCATAGTTCTTTACAAGCACAGAAATTAGATGGTTGTGAAAGAAAAGGTTTAATTTCATCGAAAATTTACTGTTTAATCCTTGTCCAGATTGAACGCACTAGTTTACCCTTCAAAAATATCATTCAGGAACACAAAAATAGAACATTACAAAGAAGAAAGGGAGCAAAATAGCATATATGAGTTAACATTTATCACAATAAAAAAAGGCAGCTCCATGTCCTCCTTTCTCAATATATGAGAAAGCAGAAACTTCCGATACAAACAAAAAACTTTTAAAATCACAACTTTTTAGAACACAAAAACTAGATGACTTCAGGCCATGCATTGGATGCATAAGAACTTTCTTAGAGAAATACTACGTGTTGCGATGGAACAAAGAACAGGAAAAAAGAGACTACAAATGAGGAGAGAAATCATAACTGAAATCAAGTGAAACGAGCAAAGCATATAGCTGCCTAATAATTTTCCTTGAAAAATGTTCTGCAAGTGAGTCTGTAATGTAGCCACCAATAGGATATTATTACCCATCTACAGTGACTAATATAGAATACCACGTCACTTTGTCTGACCTTTGAGTAGTATACAATAAAACCTCATAATCCATTTCCTCCAGCTATCATCAAACTCCATTCTCCTAAGAATTCTCCATATCAACCTTATCACACAATCCACCACTCACCTATACAAATATCCAAGTTTATTGACTACTACCATGGCATCAATAATTTGCCTTCATTCCACCTAGACATCTCTCACGGGACAGGCAAAACGCCATACCACCTTCTCAAGACAAGGATAGAAGAGGAGGGAAGTTGTGGAGAGAAAAATTATGTTTGGAGGAACAGAGATTGAAGGAAATTGAAGTGAAAAGAAACATATTTGTTATCCTTCCTTTTGTGTTAAAGAAAATTTATTGTGCGGGAAAATGAGAATGTTTACTCATTTTCCCTCACACATCCTCTCCACTTTCAAGATTTTGGTTTTTGGTAGGCTATAGGTTAACTTTTCTTGACCTTAACCTTCTCTTCTTCTCAAAAAGATCATAAAGTAACTTCAATCCCTCATTTCCTGCCCCCTGATTTCTTCCATCCCACTTTCCACCCTCCCAGACATACTTTAAAGCCAAAGCTAGGATATAGTGTTCAGACATATGAACTTGAAAACTAGAAGACAATGAACAGTTGAAAAAAATCTTCACAAACTCCGTGTTCAACTGTTTGACCTGAAAATCAACATGGAAAGCACGACAAGACTATCACTCTAGCTTTTTTCCCCAAAAGACAGGATTGATATATCTACTGAAGGCTGATGGTTATCTTAGGGACTAAAATGCACCACAAGGTTCAAGCAAGCATCTCATGCAACAGTGAATTATATAATAACACAGATGGATAACACTTTCGCATGCATGAATCACTGACTAGTCTATTATATACAAACACCTGAGTTATCTTGTCAAATGAGGCACAGTCAAGTAAAAATCAGCCACAGAAACTGAAGCTAAAAATGTTGATCAATAAACAAAACAAAGCAGCTGCAAACAATGGTATGGGGATGGATATCTCACAGTGCACAGGTTATTTAGATTCCCCTTCATTTTAAGAGTTTCAGAATCTTGACCCAACTGATGCTTCCAAGATGCTAGAAGCGCTTCATCCTGCATCAATTAACAAGCTTCCTTAAGAAACTGCACATAAAATTTTGATCTAATAAAATAAAGAAAAAAATTGCAACCACCACACAGACCTGTGGCATATGAATAGCTACTTTGTTTGGAAAGAGCTTAGTCAGAAGTTTTGTTGCCTTTGGCACTTCTTTCCCCCTGTCACCAAGTCTTCCAAAACTATCCTGAAAATATCAAAGGCGCCAAAATCAATCATCAGAAAATCAACAGTATAGATCAGTCACAATATAATTACTTACCATCAATTGGCCACATATATGCTTCTGTGTGAGAGATATAGAGAGAGACAAAGGGAGGAAAAGAGAGAACTTCATACAGGAAATGTTATACAAATGATACATTTACTTCCTAGAAAAAGAAGTTTAAAATTTCCATCCCTTTCCACTAGACATCTGGAAACCAGTACTAAAATGAAAAGGACTCTAAACTGACTCAATGCCCCCTCCCGATATAAAAATGTCCCAGGAAGGCTGATAGAAGCATAAAAAATTCACTCCAATTGCATTTTCCTTTTTTACCAAGAAATTTTTCATATTAAAAAAATCGGTGAAGTACTATAGCATGGCCTAGACATTAAACCTTTTTTTTAGCAAACATGAAAATTATTTTAGCTTGATATAAATGGAATATATTGATGATGCTTATTGCTTAAGACTGCTATTTCGAACAAACCTACACCAAAGCCAACAAGAATGAATTTTCGATAATGTCAATCATCCACAGAAAAAAATAAACCTGCAAGCACCTTTTTTTTTCAGCATACCACTCAGGAGCATAGAAAAGCACCAAAATAACTTTCAAGAGGCATTACTAATTTACTTTGCATAGAAGATGAAAATTTCCCTTTTCCCACATAAGTAAAAGAACCATACATACTGTGAATACAATTAAAGAATGAAAAGTTGAGAGGGAGAAGGAATACTTGTTGCAACTTTAAAGAAAAATAGAAAACAGAGTGGGGGAGAGGGGGAAAGATAGACTCACTGGAAAAGCCAAGTCAAGCAGAGCGGTCTGATTGCTGCCAAATTTTGTGAAAAGAAGACCACCAGGATGTGGCTGCAAGGGAAGAAAACACTGTAGCGTAAATAAATGACAAGATTTGTATAGCAGGACCATAAATAATACAATGCAAGATTGGAAGAAAAATCCTTTCCTGTGCAACACATAAGCTCAAATTTTACAAGGTTCCCCTAAAGTCCATAACTAACACCACGAAATTGACTAAACATATAGTGAGCTACCAATTATTTGTTCTTTTAAAAAAAATAAAGGGATCCTGGCTAAGGATTAGACTGTGATACCTATAACTCCTAGGACCTAGACGTGTCAATCTTTGTCAGATGCAACATGCCATTTCCTCCACCTGTTATGATATGGAGCTAAGCTCAAAGAATTACACGCATTGCCTCGATAGCACCTTAAATTGGACGAATAGTCTGTGTAGCTAAGTGGGTCTAAGGCTTCGTAGAGTTGAATTGAAACAACTAACAATTTCCAAACATATTTTAGAGATGCATAATGACCTCAATGTACTTGCCAAACATATGAATCTCCATTAACCAGTATTGGCTCATCATTGTTATTGATAACAGGCCTTTCATCACCCATAAAAGCTAGTATCAGACTCAATTTTAGTTAACAAGGGCACCCATCAAAGCACTATCATTCCCATTTGAATCCATGACTTTTAAAATGAACAAGTGATCCATGTTTATAAACTTTATTCACACTCTGAAATTTGTTTTTATCTAAGTTATTGTCAAACCCAATCCCGATTGCGAAAACTGGCGACCTGCTTTTTCTTTAGACTTTATGATAGATTTACAAGTATTTGAGTCTAAATATAGCAGTAAAAGTGTAAAACCTATACAAGAAGGGAAATATTCATATTTGAAAAAATCTATTATTAATGGGAATCTGAAAAGATGAATATTTAGTTTGGACTTTTCAATTTGTTGCCTTAAAAAAAATGGTCTTGTGCCTGGAGAAGCTTTTGTGGAGGGGATAATCTGTATGCTATTTTAAGGAGCCAAGGGTGGATAGTATCTTGTTTGGAAGTTGTAATCTACAGGCACCCATACAATACTGATTGAATTTGAAAGTACACATGGCGTGATTATCTTAATAAAACAATCTAATGTTTAATAATTAAAAGAATATTAATAAATACTTCTATGTACGACCACGTAGAAATGAACCACGGCCTGAAATAGTGACCCTACTAAGCCTATCCCCCTCGCACCACGAGATGGGGCAGGAGGGGGATGGGGACTAGCAAACTGCATACCACTCCACATTGCAGGTAACAGTGGTCAACCCATAAAAGTTATGACATCAGAAGGAAGCCCTCAGCTCATGCATGATACAAAAATACAAAAAAAACATGCATATAAACAATGTGGTATAAACTTTCTAATTTCTATAGCAACCTCATGTTTATTGACTTTATTTAAAAACAGAGGAACATAAGACACAGATGCCTCAACTTCATCTTTGCACTTCAACAAACAACACCAGTAATTCAAACAGGAATTTAGACTCAGCACCTTTAATCTTTATACAGATGAAATTTCAGGCATGCAAAAAATAAAACAAGTAAATAAATATTTGCATTAACATTACCTTTTCTTTCCGATTGTCATTTTGCGTGTGTGAACCGATTACTACAACATTATCAGGAAGTTTTTCAAGTCTGCTTTTGAATGTAGAATATGAATCAGAATTCCCTATAATAGATTTCTCTGCATCTTTCATAAACAAAATGAAAGGAGAATTTCTGCTCTCGCTGTGAACAGCCTGAAGAAAGAGTCAATAAGGTTTATAAGACAATGAAATGGGATATAACATGCCAGAACAAAATGAGTTCAATTACTTAATAACTAAATGATTGCTACCTCAAACAATGTGTTAATGAGTAACTTGTCCAAATCTTCCACAGCAGTGTTCTCCAAACGAAGATCAGCAACTGGAGAGAAAGCAAAGGACATTTTCAATTACTTAAGAGTTGAAAAAGGAAGAAAAGATAGAACCATTTATCAAGTCTATGCACATGACAATGTTTATGACCCAGTTCAACATACCATTGCAGAAATATCCATGACCTCCCTCACAAACATCTCCAAGATCAACACCATCATGTATTGGTTTGTCAAACCTCACACCAATTTTTGACAAAGGATTGTCCTCAAAAAGTAACACAACTTTTCCACGAGTCCCATAAGGTGGGCCCCTATATCAAGAGTTAACAGGAGATCAATTGTTAAACATCATGCTTCATCAACAACAAAAAAGTTGAGAATACAAGGATGACAGAGGAAAACTATGACCAGGAAAGATAATAAATACAAAAGGATATGATGAGTTTCCTATCTCAGTAAAACAAGTGAAGATCAATCACCAAGGAGACAACACCACACAAAGGGGGAGCGAGGGTTAAGCTGCCAACATGTTAATCAGGTTATACCTTTCCTTTTGCCTCTCTCACCCATAAACGATAATGCTGTTTCTCCCTTTTCCGTCTTTTTTCTTTTAGTTTCCTTCTTTTCTTTTCTTTTCTTTTTTCTACATGCTGGTTCTTCTGTATTCCAAAGGGAATGCTGATCTGAAACACTAGATATAATATAGCTCCAATTTACCAAAACTGGATACGCTTAGCCATGTTTGCATTTACATGAGCCTTGCTTTTATAACAGCTTGCTATAGCCATTCTTGATCATGAATATTTACAACCAATCTGAGCCTTAACATAATAAAACTCCAAAAAAAGTATTAAAGCTCTCTCAAATATGCACTTCTTTTGTTCTTCAAATATACACTCTTTTATTTCTTAACAATTCAACTCCTAGTCAATTAGGGTTCATGTTAATGTTGTAATCATCCAATATCATCTCTAGTCTCAGTCAAAAGTGAATTCAATTCAAGATCAATTTCTTATCAATTTTGTCAGTGCATGTGTTTTGGGCATCCATGAAGTAAGAGTAACTTGTTAAGTGAATTATAAACTTCAAACAACTGAACAGAACCATCCTCAAAGCTTCTTTATCTGTCCATTTTATCTCAAACACAGCTCCTAATTAAGCCGGCTATTGGGGCTGCTCCAGTTATCCAACAAGTATGTGGGGCTGTTTATTTAGTTATGCAAAGGTAAATTGTCCTTTCTTCTAGGACGACTAAAATTTTATCAAGAAAGAACACAAACCACAAGAAAAGGAATAATGCCTACTGCAAAATGGAAGACGTCACAAGAAAAGAGAAAAGAAGAAAGAAAAAGAATAATGTCTGCTGCAAAATGCAGAAAATTGAAATAAAGAGTTTGCCAACCCTGAAGAATATCACAGCTAAGAAAAGATCTTCTGAAAATTCCAAAGCCAGGACACCAAATAACTATTCAATGCCATATTAGCAGCTTAAATATAAAACCATTCTTGAGAACTCTAAAATTTCTCTCCATCCACATCAAGTGCACAATAACAAACCTCCACCCAACACGAAATATCTATGGCACCACAAATAACAAAATGTTTATCCCCAAACCCTCCTTTTTTTTTATCTATGAATTCTATCATCTGACCAAAATGTCAGTTTCAATAGTATTTGAATGAGAAGAAGATGCCATCAAGGACCAATAATTGCAAATTTGGTATACGAGAAATAAATGGTTAGGGAAGCATTATAAATTGATCAGGAGAAGTACTGAACTGCTTGAATATCAGGGCAGTTCACATTCAAGACACCACAAAGCAATTGATCAAAGCAATAACAGAGAAGAAAAGGATGAAGGAACTGTTCACACTGACTGTACCTTGATGATGATGCTGTTTGATATAAGCCACTAGAAGATGAGCTTGTGAATTTCACTCTATCACCTACATGTTAATATTTGGAGCATCTTGCTACATCAGAGTTCAATAAAAATCAAAAGATCTAGAATGTGAAAGAAGAGTGGAGGGCCAGCTAGAAGGCCTCTCTTGCGATAGCTTAAATACCTTTTTTAAACAAGAGATTCCTCGATGCTCCTACACCTGAAGAAGAAGGCAGGGTGTCTTCCATCTTTGTTTGAGATTCTAGATTAGTAGGTGCATTTAAAGAGCAAGGTGTGTCTGCTTCACTGGCTGATAAAATCACACTCTTCGATGCATCTGTGGTCACAGGACTTTGTTTAGAACAAGTGCAGGATTTTTCTGCATTAAATCCATCCTTCATAAGCTTAGCTTCCTTAGAAGACAAACCCTACATATTCACAATTGAAGATTCAATCACTGATTAGTCTTCATAAACTACAGATAGAGAGCTATAATAGTCAAGCAGATGAGTTTTAGCTTACACCCAAAAATGAATGACTATCAAATACGAGCAATTTAGCACCGAAGTAATTGGCAAGTGCTTTTGCCAACATCTCTTGATATATCTCAGATCCTACAAATAGCATTCAAAAGAGAGAGAAATCAAGTTAGCATTTCATCTCTTACAAAAGTTAACCTTTACAAACTCTAAAACATAACAATGGAAGTAAAATAGCCACACACCTGTGGGACCAGAAAGCAAAATCCGTGGATTGACTGTAGTTAGTTCTGAGGTATATTTTGCATGTTTTCTGTGCTTCAGGTGTATAAATGAAGCTGCAATTAGCACATTTTTTGTATTCTCACTGCAGAAGAAAGATGACAAATGCGAGATCATCAACGTGCAAATAAATAAACAAATATACCATTTCTAATTCCTGCTAAAAGATTTGCGTGCTCAAATGAGCAATGTGTCTTCCCACTTGATTCAGATTACAAAATTTATTGGCAGTACCAGATATCCAAGGTAAAATAATCATCGACACAAAATTACATGCAAGGTGGTAATCGCCATTGAATCAGAATCGCATGCACGCATGTATTGCATTGTTTATTTTTATACAACGCATAGCAAAACATTTTGCAGAACACAGAAATGAAGGATAAATACAGCCATAACAGTCACAGCATCGTAAAGGTCATACAGCTCTGGATAACGAGAAAATGTGGAACTTTTGCTTTGTGCAATTTAAACCATCCATATCACATGACCCATGACCACAGGCAGGGAGATCTGTGCAATGCATGCAATAAGTTGCTGTATAATATAGCCCTAAAAAACAAATTGTGCGTGGTAAGTCGAACAAATGCTCCTTTCACAAAGGATGCCCACCTCGTGGTGTAACAGGAACAAAATTCACCTCCACAACTCTCACATAATTCCACCATATTGGTGTACATGTCTGATCAGACCATCCCTTTCGATTGGCCTTTCCTCTAAGGGATTGTTTGTGCAAGGTATTCTTAGTACCAGTGTCTGAACAAGGTACTTGTCCAAATATTCAACTTTTTCAAACCCAATACCCAGGTTTACAGGGATAAATATTCAAGCTGGATACAAGTGTGGGATCTGTTTGTTTATTTCATTACTTTGTTTCTTTGTTACTTTATTTCATCAGGTTTATCAAGCTCAAAAGTAGGGTCCCCACTCAAAAAGAAATAGCATCCCTGTTTAACATTATACTTAGCTTCTCTTAGTTCCAGACATCCTAATCATAAAATGTCCATGGATCTATTCATGTTTACTTGGTTCTTCTCATTCCCACAACTACCATCCCTTCCTTTCACTATGAGACATTCCAGATCTCAAATTCTAGTCTTAACATATATACTGATTTCATATATGCTCTATCCCCCAAATTACACAGCTCCATGGATAGATCCATCATTTTCTTGGCAGTTTACTTGTGAGACCTTGGGTTTCTAAGCCATCTAACAATGAGGGAATTGGTTTTTTCACCCTTTCAGTTCTACCATGAATTTCCATAATAAACAATCATTGGTATGGAATTATATTAACAAATAGGACATGAATAAGGAATACTCCATTAGCAGACTTTTGCAATAGTGTCAATAGTGATCAATAAAAGCCGATGGCATATGAGCATTAAGAGTCATGCCTAAAACAAATGCAGCACCAAGCTGAGCTAAAACCACAGCTTTCCAGTTTTCAACACTCAAATCAGAATCACATACAAATGCAGCACCAAGCTGAGCTAAAACCACAGCTTTCCAGTTTTCAACACTCAAATCAGAATCACATTCTAACATCAGGAGAATAGACAGTCTAAATGCACATAAAACAGCCAGATACCGTGCAATCATTTCTCTCTGACGGCTAGCAACAACAACCCTATTCACATGTTGTGCTATGCAAGTAGAAAGTATGACAATAGAAGTTTTAACATTAAGTCATAACAGGAATCTAAGAAATGGAGAAAAAAAATTGCCAGCTGGAATACTGCCAGAAATAACATGAAATTGTACACTAAAGATAGCAAGAGAAAATTATACCTTAAATAGTAAGGGAAATTATCGAATGAAACTTCTATGTTTTGGCCATCAAGAATTCCAGCATGAAAGTCGTCTTTGAATGCTGCACATCGCAATGACATACCTGAGGTCGATGCCAGTTGTGAATCCTTCGTCCACTCGTTCCTTTCTTCCAATACCTGTTTACAGATATTTTTGCTCAATTTTTGTTTATAACTAGATGTTCGAGCTAACATCCTGAAGAAAGGCCCTATCAAATCATTCATCCCAGAGATTTTTACATTGCCTGCCTCTGTGCCAGAGTCCTGGCTGCAATCATGAGAAAGATTATGGTCGATTGCTCCAACTTCAGCAGCTTTATCACTCCCTAAATTTGGAGTTGAATTGCCTTCCATGCCATCAAGCTCGACCTCCGAACCATCATGAATGACAGACTGTGCGGGCACATCACTACCATGGTGTATTTTACTGGTAGTCTGTCCTGGAGACTTCCGGCATGATAAATCTGGCCTCAAGCTTGAAAGGGATGCTAATATTGATGCCCCAGCAACAGCTGATGGATCTCCTGACCTCCTTTCGAGTTGCAAAAGTTTTCCCATACTACTATGAACCTCAGCACTCTTAACTGCAACCTCAGTCAAAAGTTGCTGAAAAATCTATTTTCGACAGATATTAAGGAAATTATCAGGTGACAATGAAACAACGAAGTCTATTGTCTAACGATTGCAAACAAAAGAACAAGATGGGACGGAAGGTAAGTGGGCTAAGAGAATCCACAAGCAAGAAAGATTGAACCACTAAAATGAAGTAAAGGATACAAAGGCATGATTCCCCAGCACACCAAAGGCAACCTCATCTCCTGAATTAAGCACACAGATCCTTTTGACAGCTGTCCCATTTACTTGCACCGTACCCTTGCTCCCTGAGGTTTCTAGCACAGCAACAGCACCTCCCTCACGCTGGTCATGTCCACAAACAATGAGTACTCAAACTGCATATACATATTCAGGAGTTCACCTCCACAAGAACTATTAAATGAACAAAACACCACTTTAATGTACTAATCCAAAACCCTCCAGATAACAAACATGCACACTGCATTTGCCAAAACATCCTACAAAATACCTTAACACATAACCAATACCTGTGTGTGTTTAATCTTGCATTGAATCGTGCCCATTGCATGATCCTTCAACAGAGAATCGCATTGTTTGGTTGAACCAATCAAATAGCTCGACTTGCAGATTTTTATGTTCTGATTCTGCAATCCAAACACAATCAACATTTCTAGTCAAACTTCAAAATCAAACGTTTTGCACATAAATTCTCAATTTCAACGTTAAACACACACACACACAATTGATACAATTTAGTCAAAAATAATCGCAAATCGAACTACCTGAGCAGACTGTGACAGCAGCTTACACCAAGGCGTTTCGAAACCTGAATTTTGTTTATGATATAAACTCCAAGTGGAAAACGAACTCCTTGGCTTCTCCAGTACAACCGGAGTAGAACCTTGTAATCAAATCCAGAAAAAAAATCAACCAAACAACACTTAAAATTCAAATTTCACACATTCATAAAATCCAAAATTTAGTACAAAGCTTAACACTCGATTGAAAAAAAATGAAAGTAAACTACCTTCAGCGATCGGTGTGACAACAGCCACCGCCGACGTCACCGTCTCTTGACCTTTCCCCGAAATCAAAGCGCCTCCACCACCACAACCATTAGTCGGAGCATCTCCAGGTCCATGGTCGTCGGGATCCTCCTCCGGTGGACTCGATTCCTTAGAATTTTCCGTCGTCGGCATCTGTTTCTCCGTAACTCCACCATTCTCTCCCTGAAATCCAGAGAAACAAATCAAAAACTTTTTCCATAACAACACCAAAAAAATCTTTCAATTTTTTCTTCTTTTTTACCTTAAGACGTTTGGGTGATGGTGGCTTATTATTATGATTATGATTATGATTATGATTATTATTATCCTCAGAGGGAGAAGATCTCTTGCTATTACTGTTATTATTGTCATCTGAAGAAGATCTCTTAGCAGAAAGAGATCCACTTCTTGTGGAAACCATGATTTCTTTTCTTTTCTTTTTTTGTTTGTGTGCTTGTCTCTCTCTTCCCCTCACGTAGCTTTGTTTTAGCTAATTGAGAGGCAAGACCTTCAATGCTGAATTGTTAATTTATTATTATAAGGAAAAAACAATCATTTTTGTTTTCATTTTTGGAGAGTAAGTAGCAGTAAAGTTTTGAGGTTAAGAATATATTTTAATCCCTAATATTTTGTAATATTTCATTTTGGGCATTTATGTTTTTGAAATATTTCAATATCAATCATATTCTAAACAAGAATTAATAAAATAATTTGGGTATTTTCCATAAAATAGTCAAGGAAAACTAATGAAAGTTTCCTTTTTTAATAAATTTTTAGTTTTTGATATTTTTTGTGATATAATTACATGTAAAGAAATTCAAAAGGGAAAGATAAGGGAAAAACGAGAAAATGAAAAAAAGATATTTTTTCTTGTTGATCCTATTTGTTTTTGTGTTTCAAAAGTATTTTAAAAAAAAATTATTTTTTTTACTTTAAATTATTTTTTTATGTTTTCAAATTATTTTGATGTGTTGATGTCAAAAATAATTTTTAAAAATAAAAAATATTATTTTGATATATTTCCTAGTGAAAAATATTTTGAAAAGTAACCGCAATCATATTTTTAAATACGGTTTTAATTTTTAAATTTTTCTTAAAACAGGGATGGAATAGAAATAAAAAGTATGCTCTCGGATGGACTTTTTTTAAGGTTATTCAATTTATTTCACTCAATCCCCAACTAAATAATATGTATTAAATAAATAATGATTATAGCAACAAATTCGTATATATTATTAAAAAAAAATGGCTTCAAAGGCGATCGAATACATGTTAGGGTTTTATTTTCTATTTGGAGCTTTAGTTCTCTTTTGCTTAAGACTTATTAACATCTTTTCTGAATCAATGATGGAGACTTTAAGACTACAG
>Ga0307517_10007245_pt1 | contig 16233 bp, 8 predicted proteins | sample 23_EM_MG_FD_194515 | JGI IMG/M metagenome (GOLD analysis project Ga0307517, IMG submission 194515) | Populus trichocarpa ectomycorrhiza microbial communities from riparian zone in the Pacific Northwest, United States - 23_EM | ecosystem: Host-associated > Plants > Roots > Unclassified | place... | reverse complement strand
CCAGCAATGTATATCCTTGCTTGCTGATGCTTCAAGTATCTGCTACGAATTTTATTTATTTATTTTTATTTCAGTTTCTATACCGACTTGCATACCATGTTTGAGTGTGGGTAATGAAATAATACTTTTATTTCGTCCTTTTCAATGCCTTTTTTTTTTGTCTTTTTTTGTTTTTGTTATTTTTTTATGACTTCAATTTTTTTTTTTTCAATTTCATTCTTTAATAGATTTGTTTATCTCGGTTTTATAATTCAGGTCATAAATTTAACGGGTCAACATAGGTTTTTTTTGTTATTTTTTTAGTTGAATTCTTTTCTTAATTTCATTCTTGAACATTTAGTTAATTTGGAATTAAGTTTCAGAATTGTTTTTAGTTTGTTTTCTATAAAATTATCTCGATCTTAATACTTGGGTCACGGGTTAACCCAAATTGACTCGGGTTTTTTATATATATCTTTTGTTTAATTGATTATTTTTTTCAATTTCATTCTTCAACATTGACTTGATTAGAAATTAAGTTTTGTAATTTGTTTTGATTTGTTTTCTTTAGAGTTATTCTAGTTGTTTAACTTGGGTTTCAGCCGCGCGGATGTGACAAGTTAACCCTAGTTGACTTGAGTTGTTTGTTTCTTGGGTTTTTTTTATTTATTTTTTTTATTTTATCCTTCAACATTGGGTTGATTGAGAATTGAGTTTCATAATTTATTTCAATTTATTTTCTATAGAGTTATACAAGTCCCACGATTCAGGTCGCAAATTTGACAAGTTAACTAGATCGATCCAATATATTTCTATCTCAATATTTATAAAAAAAGATATTGTCTTGAAATATTTTTAATCAAACAATGTTTCTAATGGTCATCCGAGTCGTCTTTAGACCAATCATGTTGACTGGGTCATATATAGTTAACATTCGCAAGGTTTACTTTTTTTTTTTTTCTATTAGAAAACATGTTAGCAACACCTTGATTTTTTTCATGTTAAATAATTGATCTAACCACCAAGACAACACATGCTAATGATCTAGTTCAAGTAAAAAAATATGTTAGCAAAAACCAAATCCAAGCCTTATCCCAAGGTGAGTGCACTTATGTGGATTATTTCTAAATTATTTAAGCTCATTTATGACTCCTTAACTTTACATTACATATGCTACATCCCACATCGAAAGAAGAGTGTCCAGAGCCAGGGCATATTAAGGCAGTTGGTACCTAACCTTGTAGGACGTGTTTTGGGGCCTGTGGGCTGCCAGGAACAAAACCGTGAGGCGTGGATGCCGGTTTGGGCTGAGTCATAGCGGACAATATTCTGCAAAGGGGAGTAAGTTGAACCTTACAACATAAACTACAAAACGATCTTGTATTTTTTTTTTTGGGTTTCACAAAAATATACCAATAATAGGTTCTTGAGATCAATTTCTCATTGACATATAATTTGTTTTAATTATACTAATGCTCCATGTCAAAGAACTTTTGTTAAAGAATAATTTCAAACAAAGTTTCTATCCTAAAAATGTGTGAAACTTACTTTTAATTTGACCTCAAATATTCCAATTAACCATGGTTTAAAACATTTTTTTTCTAACATTAACAAAAACTAAAAGGTGTGGGGTTTTTACTGTTGCCCCACACCTTGTACACACAGACTTGGAGCATTGCGGATTCACAAAATGCTCTGTTTTTTTTTTTTTCATTTTAATTCTTGAACTTTTTCTCTCTTCAATTCCAACATTTAGTGATCAAATTACTGACTAATTTCTTATATTTTATTATAGAAAAACTCAATTAAAAAATTAAGAACCAAAGTTTAAAGCACGACCAAATGATGTGACCAATTTAAAATTTGCACAAAAAAGTTCTTTTTTATCCCCTTATTTTCTGTTTTTTTTTTTTTTAATCATAGTCCCTTTAGTTTGTGAAAGTTTTGTTTTGGTCCAAAACTTTATTTTTCTCATTTTTGAGTTGTTGGTTAGAGAGAGAAATTCAATGGAAAATAGTGGGAAAAAAAAAGAATCATCGGTTAGCCACATTCCAACTATGAAAAAGTTTTATTCTTGGTGTCAATGAGTTGTATTCGACGAGAGAACCTACCTTAAGCTACTTTTTTCTCTTTGATATTGTTGGAAAAGATAAATCAGGGTTGAGAGAGAATTTTATTGTATTTTTAGATGAATTTAGGCTTATTTTAAGCTGATTTATTGATTCATTCACATTATAAGGATGCTTTTTCAGGTGAAAACAATGAAAAATGAATTTTTTGGTAAAGAAAATCCTTTGGTTTGATTTTCCAACCACTCTCTAGTGGTCAGAAATTAAACAGGCAAATGACACATCACCTATTCCTTTAGAGAAATAAATAAAAATAAAAATAAGAAAAGGTTAGGTGTGCATGACTTTTTCTTTAATGGGCTTGATGAACCCTAGCCACGTGACCTTTTTTTAAAAAATTTTAATTTTAATTAATTAAAATAAATAAATAAATTAAATGTGTGTGAGAGGTGCTCGACCATTAGGCATTCAATTTCTATTGAGATTAATTAAAATAAAAAAATTTAAAAAATAGAATTGTTTTAATAAAATATTATTTAATTTTTTACTTTGTTTTCAAATATTTTCAATTAAGATTATAACATGATATTTTCTTCGTGAATTTTATTTAATCGATTTCATGTACATGTTTATTTTTATTATTTGATTAAATAAATAAATTAATTTTAAAAAATAAAGTTATTAAATACAATCAGATCCATAGTTCTTATTGTTGTGAGATCAAATATCTTGAATTATATATATAATTGTTTTTATTTAATTTTAGCTACTATTTTTTATCATATATAATTTCTGATCTACTCATTTAATTAAAAGTATGAAACCAGTTTTGAATTTTCTTAATGTCAAAAAAAACACAATTGAAAATGCTAGCACATTCATTTTTCTTAGTCCAACCACAATGAAATGCGACAAACTTGCTAGTTATGTCCTATAAATTGTATTTATTTAAAACGTGGCCAATAAAATAAATAATAAAATGACTTTTATTTTATTGTGAAGGTTGCCTTAGCTAAGAGTTTGCCTAATTACCTGTCATCATAATTGACGGTCACATTTCAGCATAATTTGAGTTTCTCACTTTTCTAACATTATTAATAAAGCATTTGTAGAAAAAAAGTCATAATTAGCTGCATGACGTTGGTGATAGTTGTTTTGAACATTCTAGAAAGTTGTACACTTGTGCCATTCCAAAAATCAGGAAACCATTTTTTTTTTATTCCCATTCTTTAATATATATATTTTTTTAAGAAACTGGGTTTGGGATTCAATATATTTAATGAGAAAATAATTATTTTTTTTTCGGCTGCTGCTAGTAGGGCGCTTAATTTTCTTGATTCTTCTAAATTAAATATATATATATATATTTTTATCTTTCTACATCAATCTTTATTTATTGATTAAAAAGATTGAGCTCAAAAACCCACCAACATATAATGATAATAACAACAATAATAATAATTATGATAATTATAAAAAAATATTATTTTTTAACTTAAAAAAAATTCAAACATTATTAAATATAATTTGACTAAAAAACTTCAAGATGATATTTTTTATCTAATATTAAAATAATAACATATTAAATTAACTCGGGTCAACCTGTATTAACCTATCAAATTTGTGACCTGAGTTATAAAATCATGATAACCCCATATAAAATAAGTTAAAAAAAATTATGAAGTTCAATTCTCAATCAATCTAATATTGAATTATGAAATTGAAAAAAAATCAATTAAAAAAGAAAAAAATAACTCGAGTTAACTTGTTAAATCCATGACATAAGTCATAAGATGAGGTTAATCAAATAAAAATTAAATTAAAACAAATTATAAAACCTAGTTCCCAATTAACCCAATATTGAAGAATAAAATTGAAAAAAAAATCAATTTAAAAAAGAACCCAAGTCAACCCGGTTTAACTCGCTAAACCCATGATTTGGGTTATACCTCATATAAAAAAACAAACCAAAAAAATAATCTGAGTCAACCCGAGTTGCTCTGACAAACCTGCAATTTGGATCATTAGATTAGGATAACTCTATATATAGTGTTGATTGAACCAATTTGGTTTGGTTTGGCTTTTTATTTTTTCTATATAATATAGTGGCTTTTTTTTTTTTTAGATCTTTCGAAGAGGTGGACCCAACTCTCCGTTTTCTGCAAAATAAGGCAGTCGAGTTGAAAATCATGGGAGTTTATATTCAAGCAAGTGTAAAGAGAGGGTAATACTTGTGGAGATCGGTTAGCTATATTGCAAGCAGAATTGGAGCGTGGCAAGATCCTTTTAGAAACTGTACCGTAAGGACTTGTGCCTCTTTTGTGGGCTGAGTAGTGATTACATAAGATACTCAATTTCTTAGAGTACCTGTTGTGTGGCTTGGGCCTGTGGGCTTGAAAGAATTTCTTAGAGTATCTGTTGTGTGGCTTGGCCATGTGGGCTCGAAAGAGATACTTGGACTCAATTTCTTAGAGTATCTGTTGTGTCGCTTGGGCCTGCGGGCTTGAAAGAGATACTTGGACTAAATAAATGAATTTCTTAACTCCCCTCTCAATTCCAGACTCTAACTTCTAACATCCCACGCAATCACGGAGCTAATTTCATTAATATAGTCCAATCACTGAGCTAATTTCCACTAACTAGGATGCACGCCAATTAAGTGATTTATACAGGAGTTGGCATATGAAAATATGCCAAGGCATTGTCCACAATTTTTCATGGGCCAGACCCAAACAATGTATCAGATAACTTGGTTGTCTATTCTTTGTTGTTAGGCTATGCTCAAACAATATAGTGGACAACCTGGCCATCCACTATTTGTTATCGGGTCAAACCAAGATAAGATGTCGGGTATGACTTGGTTCTATACCTTCCATCATCATTTTAATAGTCTTTTAAAGGAAATATTCCATGAGAAATTGGATTTTATCTAAGGATGGAAAGGAAAATGGATCATCATTAAGTATACTAAATCGATTTTACTATCTAGTAACATGAGAAATGGGGGAACTTTGCGTTGTGGAAAGTTCTAAGAGGAGAGTACAATGCGGTGCCCTCATTGACTGGTGTAGAAAGACTATTATATAATCAATTACAATGTAGCCTTAATTGGTATAACCCTGTACTTTTAGCAAAAGAATATTTCTTGGAGTGAAATGAATAGGGTATGAAGATATTTTTTTCTTGTTTGCTTTTTCATCATCAAATGATGATTGATATTTTTGAGGTTTTCAAGTTTTAAATTTTATGATATAGGGTGCTTTCTTCATTATTATCAATACAATTATTTTTATTGTATTAGTTCTTTAATTGTTAAGATTTTCTAGGTTTTGAAAAATTTTGAATGGGTCTAACCCGTAGTATAGTGAAAGTGAGAAAAAGTTTTGATCCGATTATGGGATTAGATTGAAATTTTACTAGATTGTTCTAAAGGCTTAATTATATAGGGTAGCTAGCTTGCCAACTATTTTCCATTAAAACCCAAACTAGGCCTATAAGATATTGTTTCAAAATCTTTTTTATTTTTCTTGTTGTTTTTTGATTGTTTTCTATTTAGATTAGGACTTTCAATTTAATTATAATTTTACTAATTAAAATATTTTTTCTTGTATTTATACAATTTTGTAGGCTATTTTCCATAAGACAATTTATGAAATAAACCTTCTAGAGTATAACATAGTAGTTTTCTCTATAGTTAAAGACTTTAACCTTATGCTTAATAACTTTAGTTTCTTTCTCCATTATAAATTAGTGAATTGCAAAATTCTTAAAGAAGAACTATATATTCATTATCGTAACTCTTTTTTTACCCCCTTTTCAATCACTTTTACTTTATTATTTTGTTTTCAAATAGAAAAAAAATGCTTCTTAGTGCAATTCATCCAATTCTTAGTCATTTCATGATTTTGGCCTTACTCATTTATCATTTTCTTGTTAGTGAATTTTCAAAGGTTGGAATATAAAAAAAAAAATTCAAAAAGAGTGGAAGAAAAAATGGTGACATTTTTCTCTTTTTTTTTCTTTTATCCATAACAGAAACAAAAAATCCTTTTTTTTTTTTTGCTCCATCATGTTTGTTTTCTCATCAGAACAAGCCAAAACTTAAGCTTTTTCTCACTCTCTCTGCTATTATAGGACTAATTGTAGCTATAAATCCATCCCTAACTCACATGACCTACAAATCAAGCCAAAATGCACCATTTCCATCATTTTGTTATTTGCTTCAAAATCAAGCCATAAAAACACACATTGTCATTTAAGTTTTTACCTAAAAAAGAGCTAAAAGGAAACCCTTTCAAACCATTTCTTATGCTACAGATGTTATACAATCTTCCATAAAAACACAACTCATGTATCCTCTATTATTGCTGTAAAAGAGGCAAAAAAACCACACGATTATATCCATTATTCCATTTATAAAATCAACCAAAAATCCATCATTTCAAACTATTTTCATGTTGTAAATATGCCAAGAATACAACCCTTGTAACTACTTTTGTATTGCCACAGTTCGCATCCTATTTTATTGATGCAGATTTTGTACAATTGATAAAAAAAAAAATGCATCCTTACACCATTTTGTTACGCTACACATTTTACCAAAACTTTAGTCTTTGCACCCTTTTTCTATATTGTAAAAACTTGCCAAAAGATATACCATTGCAACTTATACAACTATTATGCATTCCCCATAAATGGATGCCTCGTCGTAGCCCTTTTTACTGTTGTAAATTCCATACAATCAAATCACAAAAAACACAACCATTCATCTTATTTTCTTGCTGCAAAACTAAGATAAAAAAATCCATTTTTCCTTCAAAACCAGTTGCACCATCACCGTAAAAGACACTATTTTCCAAGTACAAACATAGTACAAAGATAGTTAATAAGGAGAGTTGGATAATTGAGATTTTTTTGGAAGCATTAAGGGCCAAGATTGAATGTTGAATGAGAGGTTCTAGGTCCTTTTTTAATGCTTATAAAAGGACAACAACATTAGTGGCAAAAGTGGGAAAAAATAAGAGAAAAGGAGGTTGAAATAGAGAGAGAGAGAGAGGATATACGTCAAGGGAGGTTTGATTTAAAAGACAATATTATTTATCAAATAAATAGAGATGGTGAGATTCAAACTCGTGACCGCTTGGTTATCAAAACTCTGATACCATGTCAAAGAACCATCTCAACTTAATAGCTTAAACTGTTAGGTAAGGTCTCAATAAATGATTTATATTATTCTCTAACACATTATAATCCAAACTCTATTTCGATTATTAGCTTACATATGGAGTAATAATAGTTAAAATAAATCAATATTAAATGAGTTAGAAACTTGAGAATGAGATCTAAAACTTTTGTGAAGGGCTAAACTTTAAAATGCTCTAAATCCAGAAACAACGAAACCCCTTTTTCACAATAGCAACAACAACAACTTCATTAAGATATAAACTCATGTTTTATTTGGAATAAATGTCTTGAATCATGTCTAATCTTTCATTTCCATACTTTTGAGTTGCTTTTGCTTCAAGTTATGCCTAGATTTTGATATGCATCATAGTACAACTATTTTAAATAATGTGACTTTTTATGAAATGTAATGTATTTTCCTTTTATGCATTGATTTCCCTTTTAACATGATTTGTTTAAACTTTTTAAATAGTTAGCTAGATATGTCTTCTAGTTTCTGGTACCAACATAGACTTAACAAATGCATCAACATATTTTCATCAAGTTTTGGTTGAATTGACAACATTTGGTTTAAGCTTTGTTTTTAATGGCTAGGTCAACGAGCATCCTAGTACTAGGGACCAACTTAGGGCTAGCAGTCTCTCTCTCTCTCTCTCTGTGTGTGTGTGTTGTGAGACTTCTGATTTAAGGCTTGACGCTAACTTGATGAATATCTATTTATGAATTTGTGAAAAAAAAATGTAAAGGAATAAAATTAAAATCAAGAAAAAAAAACTTAATTAATTTTTCTAAATATTAAAAGTAATATACATATCTTGCGTACACAACACAGAATACACATCTAGTTTACATAGAAAAAGGAAAAAGAAAACAACCCCAATTACATTTTATAAATCAACTTCGCGATTAACACCATGTTTTCACATAAATGGTGCAACTGGTATGTTTATTTAGGATGACAATTTATTACATAAAAAAGAAAGAAAGAAAGAAAGAAACCATAACATGAGTAAAAGCACACAGAGACCAGCTGCACGTCGACGGTCATCTCCTCACAAGAGCTAGGAGTAAATAACTATTTGTTCGTTCATAGCCTAAGTTGTTCAAGGCATGATTGAACTTCAATCTCGTGATGGCCATTGGCCTCCAAGGATTCCTTGTACGTCATCCCTCGGTAGCCCAATGGGTGAAAATGATCCACAAACTTTGTTGCCGGAATCACAAAGGTGTCTAGAGATGGTCCATGAAGTGTGGCAAGAGAGATTCTCCTGACCTTGTTGTTGTCCACCACTACCTGATGAATATGACTCTTATACTTGCCATTGGTTAGAACCTGCAGTAAGAACACAGCATTTACGGCCAACCATGAGAAAATTAGATCAGGGATAGAGTGATTTTGAACGCTTGAATTTATTTGATTTCCATAATTAAGTGAGTGCATGATTTTCATAATGAAGTGTCTAAGTGGATGTCTATTAATTAAAATATTTATGTGTTCATTAAAATATCAAGATAACATTTGATAAATAAGCATAAGAAATTATGAGAAATATTTTTTGCTTTCAAACTTTAATTTTTTCCCTTATAAAAATAAAATATAAAATAACTCAATTTCTTTTATTTGACCAATTCAATAATATTGACATCTTTTTTTTTATTATTAAAATTGTCTTTTTCGAAAAACAGTTTTGGTACAAACGTACATTAATAAGTTTAAAATAATTGACATCCACAGGATACAAATATATCTAAAATCATTTCACATTTCACACTTTTTAAACCAGATACTTATTTAAACAAAATTAAAAATCAGACATCCAATTATGAACATCAAATAACTTTCACGCACTCAAAATCATGTTATATTAATTAGATTTTAATTGATTGAACATGTATAATTTTGGGGAATATATTTTTTCTAATCAATTATTTATTTTTTCTTATCAGGATTTATAAATTTCTAAACTTTCTAAGAAAATTCTCAGATCCCAGTCAATAGCATCCCCTTAAAAATTCTAATTATATAAGTTTATGCGGCTATTAAAAGTATTTGTGCAATAAAAACATAAAATAATGAAAAAAATTTAGTATGTAATATATATTGATGAGTTTATAATAAAAGTTTCAATTATATATGATTTTTTTATCCTGCTGCATATATTTGCTTAAAACAAACGAAGTACTAGCTAGATATATGTGTTATTCTCAAACGGAACACCAAACCGTTGATAATTTGATACTTGGAAGTTTCAAATCTCATATTTTGGAAATAATGGAATAAAAATTTAGAGATGGAGGGGAGATGGCGCTATATCCCCATCCTATAGCACAAAATCTATTGAACCTCCTCGGTAGTGGATCAAGATAATAATTAATGATCTTCAGGTTATAGCGCGACTAGTTATTTAGAGGGGAAAAAGATTGTGTCGCAGAGGACTTCAGTTACCTCCAGATGATCTCCGATTTGAATTAGGAAGGCATTACGAGGTATATATACGTTGATCCACTTCCCTTTGTGCGATAGCACTCGGAGACCGCCATTCACATCTTGTATGAGAGAAACAAAGAAGCCAGGGTCGGTATGCGAAGGCACTCCAATAGAACCTTTTGACTGGAAATTGGGTGGATAGACATTCATGGCAGATACATCAAATCCTGACTTCAGATTGAAGAACTTCTCGATGTAAAACTCTTCAAGTCCCAAGATCTTGGATATCGCCCTCGCCAAACCAATTTTAACATCTTGAAATCTCTTGAAGTACTCTTCTAGGGCCTCACTGTAATTTATTAACAGAAAATTAAGGGCCTAGCGTCAGGGCACGTATAGATAGAGTCCTGAGAGCAAGACGCAAAATTGCATGTTTTGTGCTTAATTTTCATTTCTTAAAGAAAAGGCCACTGGTCTGTCTGTACCTGAGGCTAGCTGGTTTAGCAGGGCAATGGAATTGGGGATGCGCTACCACCTTGAGATATTCCCTATTTTCCCCAGCATGGGAATTTAAACCCCACATGATCCTATCTGCTGGGCTACTTTTCACGTACTCCTTCCTCTCCTCCTCCTTCGTCACTTCAAAGAAATCAGCAATTCCCTCCAATGCACCTTCAATCACACTATCGGGGACGCCATGATTTACCAGCTGCAAAGATCACTAAAGCTTAATCGATAACCATGCATGACACGTTTATATATATATATTACAGCTATTCGTCAAAAGATGACATGGTAACCATGATGCATGTACAGTCACTGCACATCGTATAGTTAATTTGCGAGGCATTAACGTATATAATTAATTAAGAACAGAAGTTGTTTCATGATAGAAAAACATAAGTTATTGGGCCATAATTTTACGTAGAAAAAGTTTCTAGGTCCTGGATTAATTATTTTCACACACGTACATATAATATTGGAGCTCTTTTTCACTCCTTAATTTTGTCAATTATTACAATTGATCGAGAAAATAGAGTTTTGAGGGTACATACATAGAAGAATCCGTACTCGTCACATGCGTTGCTTAGATTGTCGAGGGCCTTGGATTGTTGGATGGGATCATCAGAGAAAAGCATGAGGAAGTCGATGGTTGGGATATCTTCATCGACTGCCAGAACGGAGTCCATGGGAATATTGATGTTGGAGAATGGGACAGAGGTTATGTTGGTGTGTTCACAAGTCTCTTGGGTATGCACTGGAGATGTTTGAGCCATATGATTCTGAATATGTGTGTGTTTGTGGAGAGATCGAGTGGGATACCAACTAGGGATTAAATAAAGCAAGGAAGGCCTAGTCTGTTTATGTGCATGGATAACAACTTCCACATTTATAGACGGCCTTGTAAAGCAACTTGAATTAATATATAATAAACAAAAAGAGAACGTGTAGCTCCCTAATTAAATTAATGAACTACATCCTTCGAAAAATTATCTGTATAACTAGAACAACCGAGGTTTTTCCCAGCTCCTCAGTGAAGGAGCTGCCCCTTTTATTTTTCTTTTCCCTATTTTTAGAGAAAAAAAATTTCTTTTGATTTAATTCTTTTTATAGCCTAATTAGATGAGACCAAGTTTGAAATTATGGTAGAAGTATCAAGAGATAAAGAATTAAAATATAAACACAAAGAGAATACATGATCAATTTATTATAATATTTTTTTATCCAAAAGTTAATTTTGTTTATTTTTTGCTTTTAGAGTTTGTGAGAGAAGAGGGACTCGCTAAAATATAATATAGCAAGAGAAAGTTATTGTTTGTCATGATTCTAGCAATCAAAATACTAAAATTTAGTGTTAAAGAGTTTCATTTAATAAAAGAAGCTTGATTATGATGGTTTTTGGCTTTCATCTTGCAAAATAAATAATAAATTAATAAAGAGTTCCATTAAATTTAGTTTTTTTAGATCTAGTTTATTTTTATGTTTTTGAATGATTTTGGGATGTTTTAGAATTAATAGATGATTTATAAAAGATTTTACAGTGTTTTTAATGATTTTTCCAAGTAAAAATAATTTTAAAATTGGATTTATACAATAAACACATTTGTAATATTGATTTTTCACCTAATAATTGTTGCTCCTTGTATGACATACATGGAGATAGTTTATTATTCCCATTTGGCTAGACTAACCTTGGCTGGTTCCTTGATCAATGTGACTCGATTTGGTCGTATTCTTCCAATGCGTGAATAAATTTTATCCAAGGAATTGGAGGTTACTTTTAATCTAATTTAAGACTATAAAAGTTCTGTTGACATTAGAATTAAATAGTTAATTTCATGAGCAAATATGGCCAAGCCGTCGTTAGGTGAAGATAGTTGATGAGAACTTTCCTTCTTCTTGCTTCTTAGATTTTGCTTCCTTTTGTTTATTACTATTTACAATATATTTTTATAGATGCTTCAGCGACCGTAAAACAAGAGTTAATGCGTTGAGTCTTTTAAAATTGTTGCCAGTGAAAGGATGCTGCACCTGGTCCATCTATGGCAACCTTCATTAAATTGGTCTTCGTCTCTTTGATATTAAAATGGAAGGGAACGAGGATTGAATTATTTATTCTTTATATTATGTCAACATGATGTTTGAGCCATAGATTCTGAATTAATTAGATGTTGCTCGTGCTATGTTACAGGATTGTATTATTTATTCTTTATAAAAATAATATTGTCGCACGTATGTTTATAGTGAGAAGGAAAAAAAAACTTCTATTTGGGTCAGATGATAAAAAAAAATAGCAATAATAGATCCGAAAGTTAAAATAACGATCACGATAACTTTGGAAAAAAAAATCTTTTCTCTAAAAAAAAAATAATGTAGTTCAATTTTCACCCAATTAAATATAGAATGATAAAATTAGATAAAAATAAAAAATAAACATAAATTAGCCTGAGTCAACTCAAGTTAGCAAGATAAACATGTAATCTGGTTAATAAGGGGTTAGTCAACCTGAGTTAACCTATCAAAACCTGCAGTTTAGATCATGAGATCGGGATAACCCAATAGAAAATAAATCGAAGACAATCACAAAGCCTATTTAAAAAAAAAATTATGTTGAATGATGAAATCAGAAAATAAAATATGTAAAAAGAAGAAGATATCAACTCACATTAATCTTTCAAACTCGTGACCCGAATTATTAGACTAAAAGCACCATACATAGAAAAGCTGTGAAGCCCAATATTTAACCAATCAAATATTAAAAGATGAAAGTGAGAACAAGAAAATCAATTATACAAAAATATCCAAAATAAAAAAATAATAATTAAAAGAATGAAGATCAAAATTAAAATAAAACATAAATTAGAGGACTACAAAAGTGAAATTGAAAACAAAAATTACTGTAACAAAAGAACAAAAAAAAACAAGGACCAAATTGGAAACAATAATATATCATAAATTTGGATTAAAGGATGAAGTTGGTAGAGAGGATACACACACACCTTTCATTTGAATCATAAATTTGGATTAAAGGACTTGTCGCAATGCATTTTCTAGCATCAACCTCATTTAAACACCTTAGCAAGGTTTAGTCAAATGATTTTTTATACAAGGCTTCTTCGTCTAAGTAAAAATCCATAGCCAGTCATCTCAAGGTTTTTCTATCTACTTTGGATGCTCCTATTAGATATTCCTAGTTTTGCACAAAGTTCTTGATATCGTAGTACCAGGGTTCTCATTTATCTCTCCTTTAACTTAGAGACAATGAGCTGAGAAATTTTCATATATCAATGTGTACCGATTATACCTTATGTCAAAAATCAATTCTAGCCATGACAGCCAGTATGGCCAAAACATCATAAAATTGATTCCCTTCTCTTCTAAGATAGGTGAACTCTATCTCTTCAAACTCTTTCACTAGTTTGGATAGATATTCTTGGTAGGGTCTCAACTTTTCTTCCTTGAATTGTCATTCTCCTTTCACCTAACAAATAATCAGTATTACGTCGCCATACACATCTCTCTTTCTGATTTTCAGCTCCAATGCAACTTACAAACCAAGGATACAAGCCTTGTACTTAGCTATATTGTTGGTGCATTCAAACTTTAGCTTAACTAAAATCAAATACTGCTTTATATCAGGAAATATTATTATTACACCAACTTGATTACCATATACATTTACTAACCCATCAAAATACATTGTCCACCAATCTGTCTTTTTTTTTTCTTCCTCGACTAACAGTACATTTTCATTAGGAAAATCAAAATCTAATGGCTCATAATCTTCAATGGCGTTGTCAGCCAGATGGTTAGCAATTTTGCTCTCTTTCACAACTTTTCTCATCATATATACTATGTCGTATTCTACCAACAAAACTTTTCATCGTGCAATTCAACTTGATAGAGAGGACTTATCATAAATATACCTTAAGGGATCCACCTTTGAAATCAACCATGTAATATGATACAACATATAATGTCATAATCTTTTTTCCACACATATTAGCGTACAATATTGCTTTTCTAACACTATGTATCTAGACCCACATTCTATGAACTTCATACTCACATAATAAATGGTTTTTCTTTCTTTATGGTTTCATCATGTTGACCTAGTACACATCTCATATCTACTTCAATCATTGTCAAATATAATATCAAAAGCCTTCCTGATATAGGAGGAACAAATAGATGCGGGTTTTGTAAATACTGCTTAATTTTATTGAAGGCTTCTTAACACTCCTCATTCCAAGTTTTAGGATTCTTTTTTCTTAGTAACCAAAAGATAGGCTCATATATTGTTATTAATTGGGATATGAATCGGGCAATATAGTTCAACTTCCCTAATAATCCCCTCACCTTCTTCTTTGTCTTTGGAGATGGCATAGATTAAATGACCTTTACTTTATCAGGATCCACCTATATCCCTCTATCATTTACCACGACTCCTAGCAACTTCCTAGACTTAACTCCAAATGAACATTTTGCAGGGTTAAGCCTTAGTTTGTATTTCCTTAATCTCTCAAAAAATTTCTTTAAAACTTAAACATGACTCTCTCCTTTCTTGGACTTGACAATCATATCATCCACATACACCTTAATTTTTTTGTGCATCATATCATGAAATAGAGTCATCATGGCCCTCTAGTAGGTGGCCCCTGTATTCTTCAACCTGAATGGCATAACATTGTAGCAGACTTTTCCCGAGGATATAACAATGGTTGTTTTCTTATTATCTTTAAGAGACATGACAAAGGTTCTTTTGTAGTAGGTTTCCAGGTATGTTTATGTTGCTTTATTAATTTTATGAATTCCTTGATATTATTTTCATCTTATTCTTCTTTTTTCTTATCTTCAAGAGACATTACAAAATCTTTTTTTAAATATAAATCAAAATCCTTTGGAATTTTACAAAATTATTGCAAAATCCATGCAATATATTTTTTAAAAAAAAAACATGCCAAAGTATTTTAAATCTTCTCCGGAAAAAAAATGTTCAAATAATTTTTAGCCATATGCAAGAAAAAGAAAATATTTTATTTTTTTATATTTTTTAGGTTTTGGTTTGGCAAAAACTCATTTTTCTTTATAATAAAACAACAAAAAATAGGCCTAAAAGGTGTTTGTCAAACATACTCTTTAACCAAAAAAACCCTTTAACAAAAATATGGCAAATCAAACAGGGTCTCAAACCTTTAACCTAATTTGACAACCCAACTGAGTTGATCTGAATAGGTTGACCTGAAATTTTTGGTTTGACCATAAACAGAACCAAAAAACCTGATTTGACCTTAAAACAACTCAAAGCTAAAAAATAGATCAAACATCCAAAAAATACAAAAGCATAAAAATTCTTGAACAAAATGGATAAACACACAAAAAAGATGAAGAACATCGAATATGAACCCAGAAAATGGGTTCCAAAACATATCAGATTTGGTCAAAATGAAGGCACATACATGTTAAAAATCATGCAAGGATAAATGATCTGGCATCTATTCACTTCGATGATCTCTTAAACATCATGATTTTGTCAAAATAGGTTTTGGTTCTAAATCGAAACCCTAGGATTAAAAACTATTAAAATCATGTTATTGATGCAAATAAACACTAGATTATTGATTAATCATGCATAAAAAAGGTTATGTGCAAAGAAATAAACCAAAATTGATCCAAATCAAAGGTCTAAGACAATGTTCTTCCCAAGAACTCGAAGAACATTGCCCACAAACCCAGAAAAAACCCAGCAATGCCCAGCCACATAAATGGGTATTTTTTGCTTCTAAAACATGTCTTTTTTATACCAACAAGTCACAATACCATACACAAACATGTTTAAATCCAAAAAACTAACAAGAAAAAATCAAAATACCAAAATCAAGTATGAAATACCTAATCCAAAAACTACCAACCTAAAATAACCTACATGTTCATGTAACATGGATTCAAAATTTGGTTTATGAGCCCATTTTGTGCATGAACAGACATAGCAAACCTAGGATAAACACCCTTGCTTTAACATACATAGCTTAAGCTAAATAAAAACTAAGATAATATATATATATATATATA
>Ga0307517_10007244_pt1 | contig 16233 bp, 15 predicted proteins | sample 23_EM_MG_FD_194515 | JGI IMG/M metagenome (GOLD analysis project Ga0307517, IMG submission 194515) | Populus trichocarpa ectomycorrhiza microbial communities from riparian zone in the Pacific Northwest, United States - 23_EM | ecosystem: Host-associated > Plants > Roots > Unclassified | place... | reverse complement strand
TTTCAATGTGGGATAAAAAACCTTTTGGTTTAAATACTTCAACTTAAAAGGATAACATAATATCTTTTCAATGTGGGATTTGAAGCCCTTTCATATATATACTCTATGTTCCCATGAAAAAAACCATATTTTTTCAATGTGGGATTTGAAACCCATTAATATATATACTCTATGTTCTCAAGAAAAAAATCATGTTTTGTCAATGTGGGATAAAAAACCTTTTAGTTTAAATACTTCAACTTAAAAAGATAACATATTATATTTTCAATGTGGGATTTGAAACCCTTTCATATACATACTCTATGTTATCATGAAAAAAGTTATGTTTTTTTAATGTGGGATTCAAAACCCATTAGTATATATACTCTGTGTTTCAAAGGAAAAAGTTATGTTTTTTTAATGTGAGATAAAAAACTTTTTTAGTTTAAATACTTTAACTTAAAAGTTTAACATAATATTTTTTTAATGTGGGATAATTTTTTTAAAAAAATATTCTTTTAAACTTCATAATATGTATAATCTATATTTACATGGATTTTTTCATATGAAATATTAAAATTTTAATTTTTTTAAATTTTTTCGGGTTGACCCGAGTTGACCCGGGTTGACCCATAAAACCCGGGACCTGGCCCCTTGGCCGGGTCAACCCCCGGGCCGGGTTTAATAACTATGGTCCGAAGTCCAAAGAAAACTTCGATGGATTATGGGCTTTTATAACTTATAATGGACTTGATTGCTCTTCTGCTGTACCTGCAATTGACTGGGCTGGCCCAGGCAAGCCAGGCCTTTTTAAAAAAAATACAGTACTAGCAGATATTCTAAGGGCAAAGGGAAGAAAAAGAAAAAACAAGAAAAGCTTCAAAAGAAAACTTCTTCAACTTCTTGGGTCCTTCTTCGTGGAATCGGAATTTTTTTTTTTTTTTTAGTGTAATAATTATGCTCAATTACCTTAACTCTATGGTTAAAACCTATATATAAAAAACGAACAGAGACATCACCCACTTGGTCGGGGACAAATCCGTCATTTTAAAAAGCAAGCGCCATTTAAGACACGAAACTCAATAAACCCCGAGGGTAACACTGTAATTTAGCAAGTAATTAGAAGGAGCTAGTCTCTCCTTGTTTAGTAGCAGCTCCTTGCTCTTGTTTTTATAATCTCATCTCTTCACACTCACTGTTTCTGTGGCTCTGCGTCTCTCAGGTAAATAATAAAACCCTAGCTTTCGTTTTCATTTCTCTCTATTTATTTTTATTATGATTTTTATATTTATTCCCCTTGTTTTTTTACTCCATCTTCTAATTCCCTTGTCTGATCTAACACGCCCTGTCAAATTTTGAGCCGTGATTTTTTTTATTTAATTTTTGTTGTTTTTTTGGTAGATTTTATAATTAGTGATTTCTTAGATATGATTTTTTTTTAGGTATTGTCTTTTTTTTTCCACTCCTAATTTGCGGGCATCTAGCTAGGGTTTAAGGTTTTTTTTTGGCTAATTAGAGTTTTGCACGAGTACTTGCTTTGTTGAGATTTTTTTTTGCTGTAAATTAGTTAAGGTTGTAGAGAATGGAGCTACTGTTTTGGTTCCAGGATGATGAATTTCTGGCGGGTTTTGTTTATTGTTAAAATTGACTCTAGATCTACTGGAACGGTCGATGTGGGCTTAACTCAATGTTTTTTTGTAAAGATGGTAATGTGTTACTTGGGTATCAGGTTATTGGTTATGGTGGCTTGAGTTTGTGATACTAGTAAGTTATGGAGAAGAAGATGGCGAAGAAGAACCCGTTGGTTTTTATGGACGTGTGTATTGATGGCGATCCTAAGGAGAGAATGGTTTTTGAGGTATCATCATGTTTCAAGTTTCAACCTTGTAGGATGGATGATGAAATACCTTTACGTTGAGTGTTGTTCTTGCATTTTTATTAATTTGTCCATGATTTTTTGTTCTGCAGCTTTTCTTGGATATTGCTCCCAAGACTGTAGAAAATTTCCGTGCTCTGTGTACAGGTAATAGTTACATGCTATAGTAGTCTTTGTAATGACTTGTCTTGTGATGGTAGTGCTGTCTCGTGTATCATTTATTTATCCTCAATTGATGGTTTTTCATCTTGATCTGGATGGGAATACCTTCTTTTCAGCTATTGTGGTTTTTAGTTTGTATTTGAAGGTTGGTTCAGTAGATTTTAGAAATTCAAGTTTGTATTCGTTTGTTGCTTTTCTGATGTTTTCAATCTTTACACTCAGGGGAAAAAGGAATTGGTCCTAAATCTCAAAGACCATTGCACTACAAGGGATCCTTTTTCCATCGCATCATTAAAGGTTCCATGGCTCAGGTTTGTTGGTCTGTCTAGTGTACATCTAGGTTTTTCTTACATAGGTTTGATTAGTTTTCTTGTTTGAACATGGCCTAGAGGTGGTCCATCTTTTAGTCAGTTACCCTTGTTTATGCTGTAGGATTACAGGGCTGATGGTCACGACTGCATTTCTTGTGATGTAGTTTTAAGGTTGTACTTACTGAGTTGTCCATCCTCAAAATTTTACTATGCTTCACCATGCCCACCCCATTTTGTAAAAATAGTTTTGCTAATTGGTGGACTAAGATCTTGTGTTAATCTTGCAGGGCGGTGATATTTTGAAACGAGATGGTATGTAATTCTTTTTCTGGCCATTAATCTTTTTTTTTTGTTTCATGCAGTTTATGATTTTTCATGATGCATGAATTTGAAATTATAACCTTAATTGTTTTAACAATTCTTAAGTTATTCATCTAATTATAGAATTTCTGCTACCCCTTAATTTTTTTTCCTTCAAATCTAGGGAAAATCAACCAATTTGCCCTTATACTTAGAAGCTAATCTCCAATTAATCATGGAACTTTTAATTGCATCTATTTTACACTTGAACCGCCATAAAATCGCAAGGATGAACTTTTGCTAGTGAAATCTGTTAAACTTGGTTTTGTGTCCTGTACGTGCTTCTTCCCTGATAATTAATTGGTTTAGTTGCCTTTAATAAAGGGGCTCTGCCACATGCATTGGGTGAGAAAGTTTTTCTTTAGCCACTTGATTGTTTAATCTAAATGGGTTTCTGTCAGTTTCTGTTTTATTCTTGGATAAAAAACCTTTCTATCTCAAAAACTCAAATCTCCATTTCCACGTCTCTGTTGGAATTGAGATTGGGATGGTAGAATTTAATAAACTTCTCTAATAGAAGACTGTATGGATATTTCCTCTATGCCCTAGATGTATCATGGATGCAATTGATAGTTTAGAGGGTAGTTTGAAGGGTAGGTCCAAAGTATGAGGGTAGATTGATAGAATTTTTTCTGAAATTTATAATATTTTATAGATTTAAAGATGTAAAATCTTGTTTGTTGTAGTGATTACCAATTGTAAGACAGTAAGTTTTGGCCTAGGGATGATACTATGGTCTATAACATAACTCCTATGATTTGCCCCTAATACATTGTCTGAAATCAAAGTTCTCTTATAATTAACGTGTTTAAGCTTTTATGCAAGATAAACAAGCAATCAGAATGAAACATGAGTTTAGATTTTCAGGGGATAGAACATCCTGAAATGTTTTTGCTCTTCAAATTCTTAACTATTTTGTTTTCCTCTCATGCAGGGACCTTTGGGGAGAGCATATATGGGGGCAAGTTTCCAGGTGAGAATACTTGAAATCTTATGTTCATGTTGATTCCTGTTGTGAGGTTAATGTTATAAATTTTGTGAGTATACAATTGAGAAATTGTGTATTATATGCATCATGCCAATAGAAATGAAATTATCATTTGTGCATACACTTTGACAAGGGGTGTTGATAATGCCAATCCATATTGTTATAATATCACTCAGCTCAACAAAGTCATTTAAACTTGTAATTGTGGTACTGACTGGAGTGTCATTATCAATTATGGAGTGGCAGTATCATTGGCCTTTTAACTATAGGTTAAAGGTGTCCTCAATGGGGGTATACTGAATGTCAAATGGCATGTCTTAAAATGTATGAACGGCTTGCCCCCAAGGTCCAAATGTTTCTGAATCACGTTTTATAGGTACTTTTTTTATGCTAGCTTATCATATATCTTTGTGCCTACAACTTTGGAGTTTTTGGTTTTTCTTTGTGTCTTATTTTAGAGGCAATGAAGGGTCTGAATTTGAAGATTTGTTTCAGATAGCAAAACTATGCTTTGCTTCTCTGTCTCTTAAGGATAACACCCCCTCTTAGAAACAATTCTAATGAAATAGTGCAAATATTAAAGCTGGCACTGTTATTTTGCAGGCTGAATTTTTTTTTTGGACATATCATACACTCAACCCCAGTTTATTGTTCCTAACTTCCTATAACAATGACCGAAGCAGTTTGATGTTTGTTTAGAGTGCTGAAATGTGAGAACTCAGATTTTGCTTTGCACTTGGTGCAATAATTTCACCGCATTCATGTTTGGTCCCCAGTGCCATTTAGCAGCCTGGGATCTACCAGTCTTGCATTGTCTATGGGACTTGCATTATAATTTTATCTTGATTTTCTGGGTTGCTACATTCATGCAGCAAGTTAAAGTGATACTCATTTCAATGTGGTAACAAGTGGTTTTTGTGGCGCTATTGCAGACGAGTCTCCAAAGCTAAAACATGATGAACCGGGTCTTCTGTCCATGTCAATTGCCGATCGTGATGCTTTAGGCTCTCAATTTATTATTACCTTCAGGGCAAATCATCATCTTGACAGGTTTGTTACTTAGGAAGCATGTCAATTCTTCGAAGTTGATACCCTTATTTTCACTCCCTGTTTGATGTGTCATAACTTCTATGATTTACAGTGCTTGTGGATTTTATATGACAGGAAGTATGTAGTCTTTGGGAAGCTTGTGCAAGGAGATAAAGTACTGAAGAATATTGAAGATGTGGGTGATGAAGAAGGGAGACCCACTGTAACAGTGAAAATAATCAACTGTGGTGAATTTATAGAGGGTAAGAAATTTATAGTCAACATGTGTGACTTTGTTGCTGGGCCTGTTTTATTTGGTTTTTAGAGATCTGATGAGTGTCTAAGGAATACTTTCTTTCTTGTTTCCTGCTCTTTCTGTGTTATCCATTTTATTTAACATGATGTGCGACTGTTTTTTCACAAGTTTTACTTTCAATGTCATTTTTTCTGCAGACAAAAAGAAAGTAAATAAACTGAAAGTGGAAAAGCACAAGAAATCTTCTAGAGACAGAAAGAGGAGGAGGAGAAACTACCTGTCCGACTCGGAGAGTTCATCTGATTCTGATATGGAATCAACGGAATCTGATAGTGATTCTGACTCCCTTTTGTCCTCATCATCTGACATTAGTTCTTCAAGTGAAGATAGGCGCAAGAAGAGAAAGAGAACTTCTAAACGAGACAAACATAGACGTGGAAAAAAACGAGACAAGAGACGTGAAAAGAGGCGAAAGAGACGTGACAAGCGATCCAAACGTAGAACAAGAAGGTAGCTGCATTGCCATGATTTCTTAACTTAACCCATCGAAAGAAATCTGTGTCAATGTTACTTTAATGTTTTTATGGGAGTTAACTTCTTAGATTCAAGATTTCTGCCATTAACAAGGAATGATTCCAAACTGCTTTGATTACCCCTCTTCCCGCCTCTGCCAGAAAGAAATAAGTTGATCTTTGGTTTTTAATAACCTCACATTCTTTCGTCTCTTAGATCATCAGATAGTCTCACAGATGGTGAGAGTGAGAGTGAAACCAGCTCTGATGACGATGCTCTTAATGCTCAAGCAAAAGAGAGGAAGTGTAGAGACCCTTCTCAGAAAACTGGTACTGCATCTTGAAGTGATTCTATCCAAGTTTTTTGCACAGCTCCAAAATCACTGCAGAATGTTCGGAAAAGTTCATTTGATTTCTCTTGCTTCTTTATTTTGATGCATGTTGTGTATGTGTTATCTGCATAGTGCATATTGACTGTACTGGTTCTTTTTAAAATTAGCTATTAATTTGACGCTTGTATATCTGATGCTAACAATGTTGGAAGTGGAGTGAACTTTGTTTTCTCTTGAATTGCTGCCTTCATTTGTATTCTGTTTAAGTTTGGCATCATGGCCATTCTCCTGTGATGGTCATGTATTCTGCATTTAACAAATATTGGACTACTTGCTTTGTGTAATGTTGTGCAGCTGAGGGTCAGTCTCCTGTGGTTTTGGAGGAAGAAGTTGCCTCCCTTCCTTGTAAAAAGAGGGAGGAACCTGATATACTTGAAAAGGAAGATGGTGAATTCCCCAAGGAAAATGGATCTCGACGAAGTAATGGCATGGGGGCAGATGCTAAATCCTATGGAAGCGAAGATAGAGAACCCGATATCAGAGATGATCACCCAGTAAAATCCAGGTCTACTTTCCATTCTTGTCACACCTCAGTTATTCTTTATGCTTTCAGATTCTTCCAGGTCTGTATTTTATTGTAAGTTGATGAGCAGGAGCCAGAGCAGGAGCCAAAGCATGAGTCCCAAGAGGACCACGAGTAAGAGTATGAGTATTAGTCCCAGGAGGAGCCTGAGCAAGAGCCCAGATGTTAGTCCAAAGAGAAGCGTAAGCAGGAGTCGCAGTGCTAGTAGAAGCCATCCTCGTGTCTCACAGAGGAGTATCAGCAGGAGTCCTGTTAGAAGTGGCAGCAGCCAGAGCCCAGCTAGAAGTTTCAGCAGAAGTCCTGTGAGGACCAAGAAGGCTAGAAGCATAAGCACGAGCCCGGTGAGATCTCGGTCTCCAAGAAGTTTTAGCAGGAGCCCTGTGAGAGCACTTCCTCGAAGAAGCCAAAGCAGGAGCCCAGTGAGATCTCTGTCTCGATCATTGAAGAAGTCAATTAGCAGAAGTCCTTTAAGAGATTCTAGGAGGAGCATAAGCAGAAGCCTGGTTCGATCTTCCCGGAGAAGCATTAGCAGAAGCCCAGTTAGATCTCGGAGAAGCATAAGCAGAAGCCCGGTTCGATCTTCCAGGAGGAGCGTCAGTAGAAGCCCGGTTCGATCTTCCAGGAGGAGCGTCAGCAGAAGCCCGGTTAGGTCTTCCAGGAGAAGCGTCAGCAGAAGCCCGGTTAGATCTTCTCGGAGAAGCATTAGTAGAAGCTCTGGTAGGGCTCCTTCAAGGAGAAGTGTTAGCAGGAGTCCAATTAGGGCACCAAGCAGGAATAATCGTCGCAGCTACTCAAGGAGCCCTAGCACACGTAGGGCAAGGTTTCCTGATCGAAGAAGTTTGTCAAGAAGTGTTTCCCCGGATGGGTCTCCCAAGCGCATCAGGAGGGGAAGAGGTTTCAGTCAACGATATGCTTATGCTCGGAGATACAGAACTCCCTCTCCAAAGCGTTCTCCTGTGAGATCCTTCCGTTATAGCGGGCGTGATAGGTACCTGGCAAGCCAACATCCTTTGATTTCTGCTCACCTTCTGTCTGATTTGTTTAAATCTTGTGAGCTATCCTGTTCAACTACATGATGTATTTTCTGAAATGACAATTGTCACTTTTATGATATGTTTCTAGATATTCCAGTTACCGAAGGTATTCTCCTAGGCGTTTTAGAAGTCCACCAAGAGGAAGAACTCCACCAAGGTCTGTGATCTACTTTGTTTTTTTGGCTAATTTCATTTCTTATTGGATTGTATAGTGATGCTGGAAATACAGTTTACATGGAAGTTGGAAGTGCCTTCCTCTTGTTTAATGGGATGATTCCAAAGAACTTAGTTCTGGAAGTACTTTATTTATACTTGTGCATTTTTCTGTCTTGCTATCTTAGTTTCTCTCTTTGACACTGTTAGCAGATATAGAGGGAGGAGAAGCCGTACACGAAGCCCATCTGTATCACGCAGCCCTCGTTATCGTAATCGTCATTATAGCCGCAGTGGCAGCCCTGTTCGCAGTCGTTCCCCAGTTGATGTGTCCAAGTCTCGTCTGTCTCCACGAGTTGCAAGGCAGAGGTCGCCGTCTAGCAGCCGGAGTCCATCAAAATCACGATCTTCATTGGATTCCCAGTCGCCAAAGCGACTCAGCAAAGACAGATCAAGGTCATCATCAAGGAGTCCCGGTGGGAAGAAGGGTCTGGTGTCGTATGATGATGGTTCTCCCGACTCTAGTCAAAGGTGAACTGGGTGAAAGACGTGATGTTGATGATATCCTTGGTCAGGACAAGCTTGAGCTATGTATCCTTCATTTTGAGAAGCTGTGTTTGACGATGAACTAGGGTCTTGTTTTTTCCCTCCCCTTCCAACTGGACCTAAATTGCTGTTTTTTTTTACCGGGGCAGATAATGTAGTCACATAATTTTCGTAGCGTGGTTTAGATTTATCTTTGGCGTGTTGCAAGGATATAGAGTAATAATTTATCTTATAAGGAACCTAGAATCAAGCTGCTGCTGGTTGTCCTTACTCTTTCCTTGTGTTTACTTGCTGAAAGTTGGGTAGAAGTGGAGGTGGGAGATAATTTATGTGCCATGGGTTGGAGACTTTGTTTCCGAAGCTGGAATTTTTGCGTATTCAAGATGCATCTGTTCTTGTGGAGTATTGTGGTGCCTGAACGAGCATGGGCTGTGATGCACTTGTGACTGCTGTCATTTAGTCTTTTTCTTTTCATCAACGATCATTTTGGCGGTGAAGTCTGCTCATGAACACCCTTAACGTTGGTACCAATTCTCAGTATCTGTCACCATCTTTCCTATATAGAATTGCCCTGATGAAATTATTTTTTATGTAAATAATTTTCAACTGCATCCCAGACAACCTCTTCCCGGCTACTTTCGGTTGTCCTAGCAACCCAGTTAAAATGCAGGCCAGAAGCTTGAAGCCCTATTGCAATCTCCATTACTTACGAGAACGCCAGTTCACCTGTACCTCCGAAGCATGCAAAACCAACTGAATTGGGTTTCTTTGAATTAAGCCATCTCAAAAACTCATGTTCATCAATAGAGGCTTGCCTTCCCTTCAGCTTTATCATCTACGTTTCTGTTGCATAGTGAAACTGGTCCTTCATGCCATGCCTTTCTTCCACGACCTTTCTATAATGATCAGCATGAACCGGGTCAAGCTCGTAGAAACTGTCGACAACCAGTCCATTATTTTTGCAAATCTGCATCTTTAACGTTCTTGAAAACCTTGGCGAGGTCAGATTCATCATGTTTTTCATGATAAGGCACCTCCTTCCTTGTCACCTTGATATCACCACCAAAAAGGGTTCAGAATCCGATGATATTTTCTTGGGTGGCTCGTATAATCCTAGGCATTGATCAGTTTTTGAAGAGGAAACTAGTCCCCTTGAATTCCAAACCTAGCCGCAACATCAGTAGTCCAAGGAAAAAAACACGTCTGCAATAAGACAACCAGTTAATCAGGGTGGATTTCACCTAGTAGCCACTGAAAGAGTTCTTGAAGCATGGCAGTTGCCAGGCAAATCATAGATCGGGAAACCATCAAGTCCACATTTTCCCGCCCTCGTGGCAACCCGGCCTCTACTAGGAGATGTGATGGTCTGTACATGCATTCATTTCAAAACCCAAATCTTTGGTTCTCTGGATTGTTTTGGACAAGAGAGGCACGTTAAGGACTGGTGACTAGCTAGTCCTCGGGCCATGGGAAGCAAATACCTTGACCTTGTGACGCAATGAAAAACAGGTTGAATTACAAGAGAAAAGGTTGTGATGGGTTAGTCTTTTCAGTTTGGTAGGCTTACTAGGTGAGCTTGGAGCCAACTGTTTTCATGGTTTCTGTGCTGATCCTTTTCTGTTCGCCAGTGCTCCAATTTCAAGGATTGTCGATTGTGCTCTGCGTGATCTTCGATGCAAATGTAGAAATATATTTTGGATTAAAATCACCGAGGTATTAAAAGATTTTCTTTTTGTTTAAGGATTCTGATTTTCTTTTCTTGTTAAGGTTGGTTTCTGACCAAATTAAAGAGTTGTAAATCTTCTAGAAAGACACAACACATCGGACTTAATTTTTAGAAATAATATTACGAATTAGGATTCCTGGTGCGCTAATCCTTCTGTCAAACTCTGTCTTTTTTATTGCTGTCTTCTTTGTTTTTGTGCTTCCATCTACATCATATTTGCCATCTTACTTGTGCTTACTCTTCTTGTTCGTTCAATAGGAAACCATTTTTAGCTTTTGAAATCCTCCCAGCCATTTGTTGGTACTGTAAAAATATGATTAGCCTGTTTTCTTGTGTTTGTCCATATCAATGGATGCTTTTAGCGGTACGACCACTGGTGTCCAAGGTAAGAAAATAATTATTTTGTGATGTAAGCTATGGGATTGTCGAAACAATGCTGCTAAATTGCAGAACTGATAATACAACAAATGGAGATTTTTCCAATGCTATTAGACATTGGAAATTTCTATTATTCTGACTTGATCGTTTGCCTCATGATTATATAGTTATGTTGAGGATATCAGCTGTGTGAACTTTGAAATTGCTGCTGCCTCTTGGAAGACTAGTAAAACCATGTCAGCAACCAGGCTGCGTGAAACCATTACTGAATGCCTTGCTGATGTTCAGTCAGACTCCGTTGATGCTCAGCGGAAAGCTCTGCAAACCCTAGCTTCCCTTACCAAGGTCAGTCCCCAGAACAGGAGCTTGCTTGCACAAACAGACGGTGTCGTATCTACCCTTCTTACCCTGACCAAAATCTCCTCCTCTATCATCAGAATCCTTGCGTTATCCATTCTTTTCAACCTCTCCCTGAACCCTGATCTAAAGTGGAATCTTGCAGATATGGAAACCATTCATCATCTCAATTCAATAATTCTCTCAGCAAGTTCCCCTGAAATCAACCGGTTAGTTTGCTCTTTGATTTGCAGCTTAGCGATGCTAGACAAAAACAAGGCCAAGTTTGGGGTGGCAGGTACTGTCCAGGTGCTGGTTGGTGCTATTTCAGGACCTCGTTGTCCTGCCTCTCACCATCTCCTTAGTTCCTTGGCTGAGCTTGTGCAGTTTCATGGGAATTGTACAGTGGCTGTCCGTTCAGGAGCAGTCCAAGTGCTCATTGGAGTAGTGGAGAGCACAGATGGCGAGGATTTGGCTGGGACTTCTCTTGCTGTTCTAGGTCACCTAGCTCGGTTCAATGAAGGATTGAATGCCTTAATAAGAACTGACCAGATCGTGAGTTCTATGTTAAATGTTCTAAGAGGGAGGTGCATGCTGAGCAAGGAAGGCGCAGCGGAGATTCTTCTTCGGCTTTTCGACGAAAGTGAAGGTTGCGTTAGAGATGCTTTCAGGCTGCCAGAGTTCTCGTCTGTCCTGGCTGATATTTCAGTGAGAGGATCATCAAAGGCACGCGAGAAGGCAAATCAGCTACTGAAGAAGATGGTGGATGCTAACCTTGATCCTTACACTGATGGGAATTCCCTGTTTCTCCCATGGTATCAATGAGGCTGATGAATAATAATCTTCTTTATTTGACAATTTATTTACCAATAATCTTGAAATCTTCAGCATCAGAATGCCTGTATAGCCATTGATTGCATAGTAATCCAACGATCATAGTCATAGCTATGGTGATAATAAAACGATCAACAGCTCAAGAATGTCAATTCGTTTTCCATTGATGAATGATTGAATTGCTCTCGTGTGGCCTGCATAACTGGATGAAATCAAAGGGCTTGGTTTCACGAGTCTGTTCATTTTTTTAACAGGATCAAGGATGAAGGTGTCCACCACAGACAACCTAATATTCTTGTTGTCCTCTGTTTCCTTTTCCTAGTAAAACGGTACTGGTTTTTTCTCGACAATATCAGAGGAGCCTCTTCTAGCCCTAGGCCTTCAAGTGCTCATCATCATGACCAAGAAAAGGCAGGAATCACTCGAGATTTTCCCTCTCTTTTATGTTCTTGAACGTGATGCCATGAGCATTAGTAGGGGGCCGGCGTGGACTAGGATTAAAATAAACAAGGATATTTGCCCAACGGACATTTCTTGAGTCCATTGGGCAAATAAATTTCATAATTTTTTTGGGCTTTCATTTCATATCATAATTATTATATATCAAGAACTTAAAGGGCTCGCACAATCCTGCAATCATAAGAAAATCCATACAATTTGCACCAGTCAACTTCCACCTTCATCTCTCCAAAACCCCACCAATATACATGATTTTATATTGATTTTTATGTTCAGATCTTGAAATCAATAAGTTATTGAATTAAGATTTGTACTAAATTAATATAAAAAGGTATATCTTTATAAAAAAATAATAATCATACTGTAAGAACAGATTCGAGAATACTTCTTTATTAAATAAAAAAATTATTAAACATGATTAACATCAGGACTGTCAGCTTAAATAATACTATAAGCACTGTTATTTGGATTACTATGCAAGATACTTCACTCCTAATCGAGCCAAAGGAGATGGCATCAGCCTCTATGTTTTTTGTCTGCATATCAATGAATAGAAACTTGAAGACTTTTGAGCAAAAGAAAATCTGCTTTAAGCATGTTTGATATTCTCGTAGCAGTCATTTTTTTTTTAATATATTAAAATAATATATTTTTTATATCAGCACATCAAAACGATATAAAAATACTAAAAAATAAATTAATTTTTAAAAAATATTTTAAATTTTAAAAAAAATACTTTCCAACCACCAAAACAAAAACAATATCTTAGAATTGTAGAATTGTAACCAAAGCTAGAGGATTTTGCTTCCATGCCAGTTATTCTCCTTCTAGTCAGTTGTGGGGCATGAAAAGAGTTAGACATCTTAAAAAGTTTGATTCCCTCTCCCTACCTAAAAAGATTCTAATGAGACTTGTTTTTGAATTATAATCTGTTTTTTAAAATGTTTTTTCTCATTATTAAAAGATATTAAATTAATATATTTTTAAGTATTTTTATATAGTTTTGATATATTAATGTTAAAAAATATATTTTTTAAAAACATCTTACATTTCCTACTGAATATATATTTAATATTTGTATTAATCATCCCTTTTGTTTCTTTAAAATAAAATAATATCATTTTAATATAAAAAATCTAATTTAAAATGAAATTTAATTTTAACTAGGTCGAGTTTTATAACTATAAACACGTCATCAACGCAATATCATCACTGTATAAAAGTGGTATCTCCCGGCAGCTTGACATGTAAAATGGGAACACAATCTTCTTCCCTTTTGTTGCATTTTATCTCTCAGATGACATTTTCTTTTTGCTGAGGTTGATGACATGAGATTTGCTGATTGCATGAGACTATGAGAGTGGGGATACTGAATATTAGAGGGCATCAGCTTTTTAAAATAAAAAATAATAATAATAAATAATAATAAAATGGTGTGAGCCAAAGGAATTCAAACATGGCAGACAAGACATCAATCTCACGTACATACTTCTACTTCCCTAACGTGATGAGATCCAGCTGAGGCCTGACCCATCACTCGTGTTCGAAAGGAAAAGGATATTAAAGGATGCTCCTTTTTTTATTTTTATTTTTTTATTTTTCGGGATGGCACAGTGATTTGATTGGAAAACAGCTCAAAAGTTGGTACCCATTTTACTTTTATAAATTGTTGCTTTCATTTCAAGTAAATTAAAAAAAAAATCTCATGAATAATGAATAGTTTAAACTTTAGATATGAAATACTTTTTGTGAGTATGATTGTGGTTGTTTTTTAAAGTATTTTTATGTTGAAATATATTAAAATGATATTTTTTTATTTTTTAAAAATTATTTTTAAGATCAACGCATCAAAATAATCTAAAACATACAAAAAAAAAAAACAAGCGTTATACTAAAAAATAATTCAAATTTTCTACAATGAAAAAAAGAAAAAGCTAAAACGATAATAAATTTATCTAAAAATATGAGTCATTAACTCAATTGTTTTTAATAAGCAATGTAATCATAATATTTATTAAAACTTCAATCAAAATATATAATTTTTTTTTATAAAAAACACCCTTGATTTTACAAGAAAATATAGACTAGAATACATAAATTCTTTACCATACACAAATATCCATTATTTTATTTTATGACAGGGTTTAATTAGTTTCTTTATTTTAAGAGTTTTACATGGTTTTTCAAGTCAATTTCATCTTCTTACCTTGGCTTATTCTTACGTGTTCTTGGTGGGGCATGGTGTTGCCCTAATAAATCAATCGCATGGTGAGAAATACAACTTTACCAAGTCGAAAAAACGGTGGCACTGAAAAAAATCATGCACAATCATAAATAATTCAATCATGCAATCTTGATATTTTCCGATGGCTATGGTTTATCATGGTTTTTTTTACACGAAATATCCTGTCTTTCATGATATATATATGCATTAATAAATTAATAATCTCGATTAAATATTATTCTTGTTTAATTTGAGTTTAAACTTGACTTTATTAATTAATAGATTTTCATAATCTAATTGATTTATATAAGTTTAATTGTATTATAAAAAAAAACTTGATTTGATCATAAATTATGTTAAAATTTAGATCCAATCAATCTAATCTTAAATTAGATGATTTGATGAAACCGATTAATTAATACCTTAATCAATATTTTGTGCATAAAATTGCTTATATGCTAAATTAATTAATATCTCTTACTAGCACCTTGGTTTAAACATAAAATCTTCATTTTGAGAAGCTTACTTCCTGATCTAGAGGATTATTGTCCAAAAAAATATTGCAGTGGAATGGATGTGTAGATATGCTAGAGGGGCAATTTGGTCATAGAAATAGGGGTTGCAAGAAAACCATAAGACCATTGATATTTTGGACGCATATGTGCTTTGGGGGTTCCACTGTCAATGTGAACAAAGCAAACAAAACAAAGGTTGTAAGAGAGAAAGAGGAAAGTGAAACTTGAAAAAGGCCTTATGCTTTTAAGGGTTTTATTCCTAACACAGGTTGGTGCCATTGAAAAGCTTAAACCCCACATTTCTATATTCAATATTATTATTGTTTTTTCTTTTTTTCTTTTTTAATTCAGATCTTCATAGACAGACATGTAACGAGCAAGTTCACGGTGAAACTAAGTTGAAGGTTTCAACTTCAAGATTTGTATGCTAATGGGTATCCATTAAGCACTTAAAAAATTGAAAAAGATGGGTTCTTTTTGTTTTCTTGAAATAATAAGGGAAATATTTGCTATTTGTGGTTATGTTTGTATATATTCCTGGGTTGCTATAGTTGAAATACTTTATTTGTCCACTGTCCACAAAGAATAGATTCTTGATGTCTTTGCATTGCTACCTTGAAGTCTTTGTTAGCTCATTTTCAGCATCTATGTGCTAATTTGATCTGTGTGGATTCGTTGTTCATGAAAGGCTGCTGCTTTTTTTATATATATATATTATATTTCTTGTCACTTTCTTTTTCTTCTTTTCTGGGGTGCCTTTCACTTTCTGGTTGTTTCTTTGTGGAAGTTTTGAGGCAGTGTATAACTGGTGCAAGTAAGAGGTGTTGATGTGGATTAGGGGGTTATATTCCATCTTCACCCTCTTATATGGTTATAAATAGAGGTGTGGTCAATTTTGATTTTATTCATCGCAGGAACTCAAGAGCTCAGCTTGAACATTCATAAAAAATCCTGCTCAGTTTAAGTTTGTTTGGTGGAACATAATGAGCTACAATACCTCCGCTGCAGGATCTGGTTAGTCTTTGTTGCCATTCTTGTTTATGGTTTGTGTGTGAGAGGGTCGTGTGCCTTTAGTTATTTTTTGAACTCATCAATTTCAACATTTCAGGCAGTAGGAATACTACAAGAACATTTGAGTTTGGAAGGACCCATGTGGTGAGGCCTAAAGGAAAGCACCAGGCCACTATAGTTTGGCTGCATGGCCTTGGTGATAAGGGCTCAAGGTGATAATGCTAGCTTTATTCCGCGAACTGGTGCTTTTATCGCTGTTAATTTTTTCTCTCTCTTATTGGTTTCCATATGAAACTTTTTTAGCTGAAGAACTCACTTTTCATGCTGGTTTCTTGATGCAATTGGAAGTTGATTGTTTCTTATCAGAAGCAACTTAGATAATAGTCTATTGTCTGAATTGTGGATTATTTGAATGTGCATGGAATGGCAGCTATCAGGATTAGGACCACCAGTTTTTTTCATAGCATCTATCAATATCACTAAGTGTGATCCTGCTTTATGAACAACACCTGGTGAAATTCTATTCTCTTTATCTTGAGCATATGCCCTATATGAGAATGGACTTGTTCTCCTCCTACAAAACCAGAGAGAGAGAGGGGGTGGGGGGGGGGGGGGGAGAGGGAGAGTTA
>Ga0307517_10007243_pt1 | contig 16234 bp, 24 predicted proteins | sample 23_EM_MG_FD_194515 | JGI IMG/M metagenome (GOLD analysis project Ga0307517, IMG submission 194515) | Populus trichocarpa ectomycorrhiza microbial communities from riparian zone in the Pacific Northwest, United States - 23_EM | ecosystem: Host-associated > Plants > Roots > Unclassified | place... | reverse complement strand
GACGAAGATCCAGACAAAACCGGTGATGTGGGTAGCTTGGCGTCGTCACTAACAGAAGGGACGGAAGATTGTGTTGGTACGGAGAGAAATAGGGAGGAGTTTTTGACCTCGCCTGGCATCTTGCACATCACGCTGTAGCCCCACATTGCGCAACCATCCCACCTAGCTGTATAACAGGAATTTAGTTGAACGTGGCATATTGGAGAGAGCAAATACATACGCATCAGCGCGATCCAAGCTATCCTGGACGACCCCAGTGACATTCCTCATATCCAAACTTTCAGTCGCAAGAGTCAATATCCATTGTGCTGCAACCATAACCAGTCCCTCCGACACGCCAACCTTCTCCCTATCACCTTCCACAGCGTTTCCACTCAGGAGTACCCGTGGTACTCTTGGTGATTAAGATGCACCGGGTGAAGGAGGCCTGGAACTCGGAGAAGATCTGAATCTGGTATCGGCACCTGCTCCCCGTTCTCTTCGTGCCGCCCTCCTCTGCTGACCCCTCCTGGATGCAGCCCAGTTCGCAGCTACTGTCCTTCCCCTTTGTCGCTCACTTGTTGTCGCAGCTGTTGCGGTGAAACGAGCCGTCGAAGAACCAGCTTTACTTGTCCACCTATGCAGTAGTCCCAAAATTAATCCTCTTACACGATTCTTTGCAGGTTCAGGGAGCGCCTCCAGCATATTTACTCACGACATCGGCAACTTGTCTTATAGCGTGAACGATATCACGCCGGACGTCGGTCAGCCGTCTCATGTACTCCTCCGATATGGGAGGTCTTCGCTAAGAGAGGGCTTTGGAAGGTAAGGATTGAAGACTAGCAATGAAATCCCGCATAGGGCATCGATGTGAGCTGAAGCATACTCTCAAGAAATACCATAGTACAAGACAAACCTGAACCACTGAAGAAAACATTGTAAACTTCGCATACTATCCTCACTCAGCTCAGCACTTAACCCTCCTGCATCGGGTAACACAGCTTGCCATCGACTCCTTCCATCTGGTCGCTGCCACTTCTTGATCATGATTCGTTTGTGTGCGTATCAGGCGGTGGAGGAGGAGCAACAAAGGGACTCGTGGCTATCAGAAATTTTCCATACGGACTCAGTACTCAGGGCTCACACCTTTAAATAATGGGATTGAAGAAACGGCAGAATTTAAACCGAAATCGAATTACGCCGTTACTTACTTGCGTTTCTATCCCCACAGCAATGACGGAAAGGTAGAAAGCATGCGCTGCCTAAGTCGCGGGTCATTCGCAATGATATCGTGCTTGGATTGTACAATCATAACTGGCAAGCGGACTCAGGGTTACTGACTCGAGGTCCAAGGAGTGGCAACCCTAAGCGATTCCCCCCCTGGCGACGGTTATCAGAGCAAATTCAACTGGATGAGAGCATCGAGTGAAACGGCTGAATCCGTCACGGCAACGAGTCAAGGTTGAGAACAGCGTAGAGTGCCATTCAAAACTTATCCATTTTTCCGAGATCGTCGACTCCAAATTCGCTTTCCACTGAGACATAATTAATTAGTCAACCTGTAAATCGAGAGCTTACTTTGAATTCAGGGCTACAATTGTCAATTCCAATCTGCGACCATTTTCGAATCCATCCGTCTCTGGATGGCAGGGCCAATTAAAAGCAGAACTGCGGTAAATCTTTTGGTTGTGAGGCGGCCCTGACCTTTTAAAAAGGATATTTGGCGGGGTCGATGGAGGAGAGGGCCAAACGCCATCCTATCTACTATTGGAGATAGTATGTAAGCCGAAAACATCATCACAGCCACAAACGCGTCGACACCTGACTCCAACCACATCTCTCACATATGTCTGACGAAGAACTCAGAGAAATAAACGGTATCAAGCCCAGTGTCTGGCTTGAGGATGGAGCGGAGCGTGAAGTGAGCTCTCAGTCAAGGTACGAACTAGAGTCAACTGCTCTCTCAGTGTTCAAACATTCATTCTTTAGTAATTCCGTTTATAAAGTGAAGCGTACGTGGGATCACTACTATTGGTATGTTTTTCAAGTTAGTTTCAAGTGAAATTATGACGACTCAACAATGTCTTCCAGTTCATGTCCGGTACGTATCCTTAGGTATTACACAATATGAACTTATTTGCTTAACTTCAACTTGTCAGGCATGGCGCAACCAGGTAAGACAGATTCACCTCACCGCATGCTAATTCACTAAAGCATTATCTCAGGGTGGCATTCCTGTCAATGCTCGTACGTGCAAACATCTCAAGGCTTTGCTCGGAGAGAAGTATGAAAATGCTCGAATCAAAATGAAGAATCCAGATGGCCCTCCCCCCAAAGGCGGGAAAGCCGCGAAACCCAAGTCATCAGGGAAAACTGCTGCGAAGCGTAAGAAGCGTGGGGCTGCGGATGAAGACGAAGACGAAGCAGATGACGACGCGCCACCTCCCTCAAAGCGGGGCCGTAAAGCACCGGCCTCGAAATCGAAGGCCAAAAAGGACGAAGAAGAAGACGGCGAGGAGGAGGAGGAGGAAGAAGACGACGAACCTGCCGCGTCTGGAAAGTCCGTTCCTGAACTTTTGCTTGCTAATAAATGGGATATCGAAACTGGTCTGGATCCCACTGGTTGGTGGGTATCCGAGAAGCTGGATGGTGTCCGGTACGCATTGAAAGTTCTTATCCATCTCCAGTTGCTAAATTTCAGTTGAAACAGCACGTTCTATGACGGCAAACAATTCATTAGTCGCCTTGGAAATCCTTTCACTCCTCCTCAATGGTTTTTAGACAGTTGGTCATATCTGAATTTAACATTGATTTCAGTACTGATGTATCTGCTTTAGAACTTCCAAAGGACGTCACTCTCGATGGAGAACTCTACGGCGGCCGTGGTGAATTCCAATCGACTGTTTCAATAGTCAAAACGGTCAACTCTATCCATTGGAAGAATATCACCTTCCAGGTGCGTGAATACCTCTCAAGCATATCATCATGTCACCAGGATGATACAGTTATTTGATATTCCTTCTCGCGGAGAAGAACCTTTTGAAGAACGATACAAGTTCTTGCAAAAGACTTTTGGTGAAGGAGGTACACATGCAGTCGAACAAATTGTAGTCGTACACCAGGAAATAGTCAAGGACCGTCAACACGTTTTGGACAAGTTGAAGGAGATCGAAAATTTGGGCGGCGAGGGTCTGATGCTGCGAAGAGCTGAATCGTATGTCTCTTCGTGATGTTCAGCTCCGACGCGGGAACTCATAGAAAATTTTGCAGGAAATACGAAGGAAGGCGTTCGGGCACGCTATTAAAGATCAAGACGTTCTTTGACGCGGAGGCGGAGGTCACAGGTTATATGCCAGGCAAAGGTCGCAACAAGGGTTTGGCGGGAGCTTTAAAATGTAAAATGGCTTCTGGAAAGGTTAGTATCTGAATAACGATGACCAAGTTTGCGTTCGCTGACTTGATAATATTCTATCTAGCTCTTCAACGTAGGAACTGGCCTTTCTGACAAACAACGCCGGAACCCTCCAGAAGTGGGAAGCATCATCACTTATCGTTTCCAGGAGTTGACGCGTGATGGCGTTCCTCGGTAAGCGGATTCATTTTCTTCAGTTGGGACTTGATTTTGAATCGTTGCTCATCTCAGTTTCCCCTCGTTCATCGGCGTCGCTGCGGATAAAGATGTTCCCAAGGATGCCGAAATTCCTGCCCAGCGGAGACTGGCCAACGCCGCAAGTGCTGCTGCTGCCGCTGCTGCTGCCTGAGTTTCTGGGCTATCCCAACTCACAATACCTTCGGACTTTAGATGAAATTTACTCTAGGGAGCACAAATCAATGATTAAATTGTCCAGGACAATAATGAAGGTTGTAAATTATTCATATGTATGAAAAAGTCCTTGAGTATAGCGAATGAATTCAATATTTCAGATGCGAATAAGACGGACACCCCTTCGACACCCCTTGATCGTCGGCTGAGCCGCACATCAACCACAATTAAAGTAATTACCCTGGACAACTGCAGGACATCCAGAAGTGTCTACATATAAGAAGTTGTTAGATAAGCCTTATGTCGATGACACTATTGCGACTCACCCTTGTCCAACGGACAATCGTCAAAATTGTCACAGCACTTGATGCATGCTCGATTATCAGCTGGTTCCACGAGCTCCACATAGTGGTTATAGCTGCGTGCAATATCGAATCAGCGCTTGGAATCCCTATTTAAGATCAAGATAGATTGACAAACCCTGAACACTTTGAACCAGCAGGATTTCCGTTGCCTCCATCACCTCCACTGGAATCATATTGACCTCCGCCATCACCAGGGTTAAGGCGATCCACCGTCTCAGGTCGGATACACCCAGTCACTAAATTACATAAATAATGAAATTGAATAGGATATGGAGGAAAACATACGTTGGATGAAACGTGCACCTCTGGAGCTGGTTCCACTCTGAAGTTCCACGTTACTCCAGAAATTGGAAGGAAGGATACCTTGCCGACCGGAGGTGTGAGCTTCTTGTGAACAGTAGGTTTGCATGCCTCCTGGATGCTCGCTGTCGCCAATGTTCGTGTGAGCGTCCCTGCATGAAAACTTCAGTATGACATTCTGGAAACAAACACGCGCGCTGACCTTGGCATTATCATGCTAGAGGAATGAAATCAGCCTTGAACATGACCAATTGGGAGCTCCACAACCACGCACCAATATGAGGTTTGACTATTGATGACGACAATGTTGTCTGGTTCCTGCCTGGCCGTCAACGATTGTGTAGGGGAAGCAACGACTAGCTGCAGCAATGAAATGGAGAGGACTCCAAGCTTTAGAAGAGTAAATGCCATCTGAATTGCTCGTCGGGTGGTGGGGGAAGGAATTTCTCGGCGCAAATGAACAAGTCCAGCAGCTTATATAGTCGCTGGTGATGGACTCATGACACATCGGCACCTTCTTTGCTGCTCGGTCCCCCGATAGGAGGTTTTATGTAAGTTGAGCTCTGAGCATCGGGCGGTTCATAGTTCGGCTATCCGATGGTTATATATAGTTGCCTGGAATCAAGGACGTTGGAACTTGGCTAGTAAGCACTATAGTACACACAAGATGAGCGCTGAGCATTTGAACTTGTAAAACGGCAGACACACTTGTGATGTGGTTCCATGGAGTCGCTCAATTTAGATCAGGCTGTTAGTTAGGAGTAAGTAGGATCAGCAGTGTAACATGTACTATCCGGGGTCGAGAACAAACCTATAGTGGTATAAAATTTTGCAAACTCTTCACAGAATATGATATCGGGTTGGGACGGAGTAGCTCGACGAGTCAAACTTGAACCATCGAAGCAGACTCTGGTTTTTTCGGACAACCGGACGATTTGCGGGGCTCTGCTTAAAGAAATCCGCTCGACTTTTTTGGTTTTGGGGTGTGTACAGGAGAGTCGGAGTCTGGGAACAGACCCTTTAGTGCAACAAGTGTACCACCATTGTATACTGGTTGATTCAAACCTACAGTGTTTTGGGGTCGATAAATAGACCGGAGGTCGGTCCTTGTGTGATTTGGATGTATGTTTAGCCTGTCCTCCAGTGCCATGCACAGAACAAAAGGGAAACACCTTCAGTCTTCTCTCATCACTTACTCGGGCTATCCAAACTATGACCACCTCACCGTCTTCTGCAAACTCTGCTCCTGAACACCCGGGTGCATCTGATTCAGGCTCGCTTCCCAGTCCCAAATTACAAGCACCCGTGATTTATGATGGGGGTTTTCCTTCGGCCAAGGAGACCGGGGTGTTGCTGCGTATTGGGTGTGGTGGTGCGGGTCAGATAGGTTTGATTGCCGCCTTTGCAAACGCCTTTATCCAGCACTGGGCGGGTAATGGGAACGATCCCTTTCAAGTTGAGTCTCCTTCATGATGATCTTTAAATCGCTTTCACCTCTGATTTTTTTCTTCTCTCTAGGTTGCATGGTATCTTGGAGACACTACAGACAGTTTAAATCGTTTGGCTGATGGTACGATCGACGTCGCGGTGACGTATAACAAAGCCGCCGAGGAAGCAGCCTTAATCTCTGGAGTTGCTATCAAAAGGGTCTATGCCTTCCGAGTAATTGCTGTTATTATCCACGCTATGGTCATTAACATCTTTATAGGACCATTTTCTTCTTGTCGGTCCGCCTTGTAATCCAGCCAACTTAGTGGAAACCGACAGCGTCTCTGCAATGTTCCACAAGATTGCAACCTGTGGAAACCGTGATTTAGTGGTAAATAACAAGATTTTATATAGTGACATCGCTGACCCCTTCCTCTGTCCCAGAAACCTTCCAACCCGGCCGTACCAACTCGGTTCTTGTCCCGATTCGACAAGAGTGGCACAAATATCAAGGAAAGCGAGCTCTTCATCACCGTCGGACAGGTGGATCCTAACGTTTCTTTTCAACCCCATCTCTGTACTAATTCCGAACCTCCAGGTACCATGGGCTCTCACTTATTCAAAGTGGTACCACCAATTTCCCCGGTTTCCACTAGATGCCCTAATGGAGGCCGCTAGCCTCTCTGAGTACACCCTCACAGATCTTAGTACCTGGATCAAGTCTCCCGATAGCGTCAAGTCGGGATTGTTGATCTTCAAGAGAGGTGAAGACGACGATCCGGATGATCCATTATTGAACGCGGCACACGCTACGTATGGAGCTCGAGCGTCTCGAGAGCATGCGCATATTGGCGAAGCTTTCATGGATTGGTTGGCCTCAGTTGAGGGAGGTCAAGCCGTAATCAGAACCTTTACTATCAAGGGGCAGGTGGTCGTTTCAGAGGCGCCTCGATAAATCTTCATAATGTATGTACTACTATCATTGACTGAAAACAACGGTTTGGATTCCATCGCAATAGCGAGCTATGATGTGACATTGGGTGAACACCAACAGTCGGGGGGTAATCTAAATACGTGGGGGTAGTAAGAACGTCCAAATTTCATGTGACTGTAAACGTATGTGTCAACTAACTATTTGTCCATGCAAGGCTCAACTGGGTATAGTCACTAAAAGTCTGTGTGCGATATTAAGGAATAAGATAATGAACTCAGGCAGGGATGAATTTCAACGTCTGTCGGGTGTTCAGGTTATTTCATCATTCGGCGAGAGAGAGAAAAAACTCACGACTTCGACGACAGGAGCAGGGAATCTGCTGTGGAAGGCACCGGAGTCGCCTCCAGCATACAAGTGATTTGACTGCACGAATGGAATTGTCGCAGGAGTAGCTGAGCAGAATATAAATTAGCAGAGCTCTCAACGCAATACAGGGAACACATACAGGTGTCAGTGTTGATCCATTGCAGAGAGAGTGCTCCAGTGACGAGATTGACACTCCACTGAAAGAAAAAATTCAAATACTCGAATGCAGCGGTTATTCGAGTCGACATACCACACTTGTTTCCGTTTGCTTGTCAAGGCCGCTTGAAGTGGAGAAGAAACTGGGGGCGCTTTGGGGAGTAGAACCAGGTGGGGCTACATAGAAAGTTAAATTTAAGCACAACCCGAGTAAAGCTTTCACTTACTCCCTGGTGCGGCAGCGGGGTCCAAGTAGAGATAGCTATAAAATAAATGCGTCAGAAAGAGAAACGCGACGTGACGAAGAGATAGTACTTGAAACTGCCTAGGGCGATATTGGAGGAAGTGCTGTCGCGTCCGACTACTGGGGCAAAGAACGTGCCCCTGTTATCGTTCTGAGAAGTATGCGTCAACTGGGGAACCAGATGATTTTTCTTTAATGACCACTTACAAGTTGAGTCAACGCGAGCTGAGATCCAGAAGTCGCGCCTTGGTCAAGTTGGAACGACACTCTGAGCGCGGAATTGATGTCGGGGGTCAAGAGAGGTGTCCAGTAATTGGGGTCCGGTGCGACGTAGCCCAACGAATTACCATTCGAGAAAAGTTGAATAACACCGCTGTAGGTGACCTTGGGGACGGGGGACGGTTGGGGATTACCATCGTTGTGGCGGGCGGCTAAGAATTTATGTCAGTCATCCATTAACCGGCGACAAAGGGAAAGAAAGACATACCAACACGCGAGGGAGGTAACAACGGAAGGCGTTTCCTCAGTCGTTCAGCGTTGGTCAAGTCGCGCTCCAATGAAGGGGCTAGGGAGGAGCGTCCAGAGACCCCTTTACCACAGCCAATCTCGGTATAGCATCCGGGGCTTGCGCTTGACAGGGTGCAGAAACCAATGGCAAGCAAAAGAAAGGCGAGGGGACGGGTGAAAGAGCGCATCTTCGATGTAGAGCAACGAGAAGGCGGCAGACTGTTGGAAGGAAGTCCCTCCTTTTATAACAAACATTCCGCTGAGAACTAAAAATGCATATTAAATGTTCGCAAATAGATCAAAGCCAGCCACCAGGCCCCGTCAATATTCCTGAGAAAGTGATGAATATCAAAAAGATAAAAACAAGAACACCCGATCAAAGGGATCGTCTCGGGTATGGAGCAAAATGGGGGACCTTGGTGAGCGAATTCTGTCGACAAATTTTGTCGTTCTGGACGAGGGGAAACTTTTCCTCAAAGTTTCCCAGAACTTGGAGCGAGACAAGTGGGCCCTGGGGAGGCAAAATATTTAGGAATACTCCTATTGGAGCCAAAATTAGCCAGTTTGATGACAATTTGATTGTCAGCCTTGGCCCTGAGGAATTTTCGCTCAGAAGACATCTGACAGAAGTTGTCCAGGTACCTATTTAGTCTTCAAAATCTCGAGACAAACAGTTCGAACAACCAGTGGGCGGTGGAAATCTGTGCTGACTCTTGAGAATTGTTACAAGCCTCGGACCCTTTCTGGAAAGTTTTGATTTGGTTTTGATAATGCCGGATTTCCCAAACCACCAAAATCGGAAGACCAACGCCGGTGCAGCATAAGCAGTTGTACAACTGCGCATGCACAGGGCGAAGTTCAATTTGACTCTCACGCATGTAACAAACACAAGGTAAACATGATACATGCCGTCATGTCGGTTGAAAAGTTGACGTGTTGATATGTCTGCGGACGCCTTGATGACAGGAACTATTGCGTGTTATTGAGCCGCGTTGCCATTAAAAACGTAATGAGAAGGTAAGTAACCATTGCTGCGCTCAGGACGGCTCAGCATTGACAATTGTTCAAGGTTTCATAGAATTTTTAAGTGTTGGAATCTGTTTTTCGAAATCGAATCACACTCGGCGTTGAAATCTCGGGCCACAAAGAAGCCTCTAAGCTGCGGTGACAAACTCAGGTGGCTCGGGTGAGCGTCTATGTGGCCATGTGCTGAAGATTGAAGGACCACAACCTTTCGGGTGTTCGAATCCATCTTGGGAAGGGATGCGCATGCTTTATCTTCAGCGATTCAACGCGCGCCTATTTCTCAGACTCTCCATCGACCTCTATGGCTTTGTCACTTCCGCCCAGCATCCACTCTATTCAACTCATCCAGGATGACAGTCTTTACTGCATGCAGAGTACTTTTGTCTTCTTCCAAGTACAGTTTTCTCCAGTCTATATGATATGATCTGACTGATATTCTCATATTTCCCTAGGTAGAAGAACATTTATTTTGCGTCCCAACTTATCGTTTTGTGGACGAGTCCCATGCCTTCACAAAACTATTCAAGCTTCCCGAACCCAATGTTTACGGTGCCAAGGGATCAAGCCGAGAGGACCCCATTATCATTCCCCATATTTCCCAGGAAGACTTTCACAACTTTCTGAAGGCTCTCTATCCACTGTGAGTCTTTCGGGCCTTTGCAGGGGATTGACTAACGGGAAAACGCAGGACTGTGTCCTCCCATCTGGAGCTATCCAAAGCCGAATGGATTTCTGTCTTGAGACTGTCGACCCTTTGGTACTTTCTCAAGTACAGACAGATGGCAATTTCCTACTTCGAAGACGGCTCAGAGCTCAATATCGTCGAATTGGTCGTTTATGGGAGGGAATTTAAGATCAGTACCTGGATAAATGCAGGTTGTACAATGATCGTGAGCCGGGATAGGACCATCAGCAAGTTATCAGCATCCAAACTCGGCTTCGACATAACTTCCGAGTTGTTCAGGCTCAGAGAACGTCGCATTCAAGGTACCCTGGGCTCCGATTTAAGTGCGCTTATTCGAATCGCCCTAAAGGACGAGCTCGACCTCGTTGAACGTTCCGAACTCGAATATCGAACAGATAAAGACCAAGCGCCGGCGGGAGAAGACTCGGAATTGGTCTATGAAATATCTTTAGAAGCAACGGTTACTCCTGCTTCAGAAATCTAATTTTTTTCTGAATCGGGACGGGAGAAGACTGAAAAGGAAAAGGGAAGGTGTCGGTGACAGATTGAAATACTTTCTATAAGTACTTTCTATGGTTCATGCAATGTTTACGAAGGGCCCTATTTGTAGCCAACTACAACCGTTACAGATAAACATGTCTCGGAGTGCGTCCAAAAGAATGGTTACAGTTGCAAGGGGAACTTGGCCAAGATTAGAGATAAATATTGTTAGGCACATCCGTTTTGTATACGACGAGGACTAAAATCTCACACAGGTCGCTTCAGCTTTGGAGCTCTAACTGTAGCAGACGAAGATGATGTAACGCTATTTCGAATGGTCATAGTATAAAACGGTGCGAGTGTCATAGCTGTTGAGAGCGTAATGAGAGCAACATGGAGACAGTAGTGGAGCATCGCCGAGTCCGAAGAAGGATGAGACAAAAGACGGTGTCGAAAGAGAGTCGATGGTAATCTGATGATGTTCAGCTACAGGGACCGATCCGCCCTCTGTCCTTCAGACGACCGATCTTGATATCGCGTCTTCAGACTTTTGATACATTGGCGAATCTAGTGGTAATTCGTGATAGGCGACGGTGTGCAGAATACTGGGTTACAAAGAAAAATGCTTGGGGATACCCTAATTAATGGGAGGTGACACATATACTCTACAAAAAATGCGAAATAATGAAATCACAATGAGCAATTAAGAGAGAGAGACTCGGATGAATGAATGTCCTGTTCAACAATCCTCATTGATCTGATCATCATTGTCCGAGTCGAAATCTTTGTTATCCTCGAAACATGTAGCGGGTTATACGATCCTACACTATGAAATTATCTGTTAGTGGTAGCAGCAAGTTGAATGGGTTTTCATACCTGGTACTCCCGGGGCAATGCTTCGGGAACAACAATTCTTCGTCATCAGACGAGCCGCACAGTATTGCTGGTGCTCCTTGGCGATTGCGGATGGGAGTCGGCGAAAGAAGCATCGGGTTCGGCAGTGATGCTGCCAGGCAAGGGCCAAGGCTCCTGAGCTCTCTCACCGCATGCATGGAGACCTTGTTCATGGGACTTTCTCCCGCCACTCCATGTCCACGGACAAGCAGAATTATCTGGTAATGCCAACGGAAAGTTGGGCACCAGCCCGCCATCCATGCCGAAGGAAGACGAGACAACCTACAGAGGTCCCCAATACATGTCCCAGGAGGGTCTAAAACAAAGGGACTGAGACACTATTCGAAATTTCGAAAGTAAAAATGCTCACGGAGAGGATAGAAAGGGCATTCAGACCGGATCTAGCCTCCACAGAAATTCAATCGATTAATTAGCAACTTTTCTAAAGATAATCAACGGAGACTTACCCACAAACCCAGTGCCAGTCACGGGAACTTCAACCGTCTTGGTTGAAGACGTCGATTCCAAAGGCGACAACGACAACAACCAAATTGAATCCATAGAACCAGATATGAGACATCGATCTCACTAAGCAAAGGTTGGCAGTAATATAATGCCACCAATCAGCTCAAGACTTGGAAGTACAGATAATTGGAGTGACATTTAAAAAAGTAGAATTACAACATTAATGTCACAGTGATAAGCGGAAATAATGAACGAAAAACAAGAGAGGTGTAGGAAATGGGACAACATGAAACCGAAAAGGACTCTTCAAAATCGCTGTCAACTGAATGAGTCTCAGAGTGAAGAGAAGGAAACGAGGGCAAAGAATCCATATGGAATGTGTGGCGAGTTGTGGAGACATCATGAAGAGGAGGGAGTAAATCAATACGAATGCCTTGACGATGGAAGAAAGTAAGAAGTGAGCCGATTTGGTCGTTTGCGTCGCATGTTGTATGGGCTTGCTCTTCAGCGTCTTTGAGTGTCTCTAAAAGCATCTCGCACTCTGTTACACGGAGATGTGCGGTCCGAAATTCTGCAAGAACTACATTTCGTGCTGCTCGGGCAAGTTGAAGAGCATCCTGAGGGTCGAGATGTCCTTTACCCTCTGTGAGCATCAGGAAGTCGATTTCGGCATGCTCCATCTCCCCTTGTTCCTCTTCGGCTGCAAGACGATTGCGAGAAAGCTCTCTGAGGAGGTGTCTTCGTTGAATCTAACACTGCTCTGAGGTCAAACGGAGTTTTTGGTCTCGATATAACCCTGAAGAAAGCTTTTCAATACATTAGTACAGGTATGCCAGACAGAAAAATTGCCTTGCCTTGCGTGGATTAGTAAAGACAGGAGACTTCAGTAACGAAGATGGCTTGACTGAGACAGAGGAGTATGGTCCACTGCTCGTTCCCACTCCATTATATATGTTGGCCAACAGGGGAGCCGGGAGCGGTGGCCCAATTAGGGTCGTCGACATATTGGCGGAAGGCAAACCGTACCATAGGCCTTACACAACAACCATTGCCAACAATAACCATCAAGACATGAAAAAAATCTTCGTCAAAATCTTCGTCAAAACATACGATTCGATGCGGCTGAAAGAATAGATAGAACATCAGCATCATTCAAACCATTTTGAAGGACACTCAACTGAATGTGCTGAATAGACCGAAAGCATTATTTCTCATGAAAATTTGGGGCATTACCAGGGTTATCCAACTTGGGGTTATCTTCGTGGAATGGGCAAAAACCTAAAATCCTTTGTTGGTTTACACCGGAGGTCATCTGGATAGCTGTGAATACTTGAAACTAAACGGAAGCAATTACCATAATCTTCACAACCCGACTAGATAGTAATACAAAGGATATGTGACAGTCACACGCTCGGGACTTCGACTCCACTTCAGCCTTGCTTCAGCCTCTATGATCGTGACGAAGCTGGATGCCTCGAGCAGATGTACCCAAACCTAAGACCAGCCCCGGGCAATCGATCCCTACATCTCCTTCTTCGACGACTTCGAATTCAAAGGGAACTTACAGCTTTCTAAGGCATTTGAAAGGAAGAGAGGTTGTGTCATACCACCCGCCATCCACTTCCATAGTACGTTCGTCGTCGTCATCTGCAGACTGCACCCTGTTTATTGACTCCTCTGCAGGATTTCCATAGTGGAATTGACCACCCTTTCTTGGAGAACGGCGATTTTTCCATTGACAAGTCCACCATTGCCTACGTTAAGGAAAGGCTCAATGTCATTGATGGATGTATCAAGTTCCGCAGTAGCGTTTCTTCAGAAATTGTTCAGACCGCTATTGTTGATCAAGCCCATGTGTGTATATAATTTCCTCTGGGATGTCTGCATACTGATTTTTCGTGGTCAAGGATGACATTCCCTTCTGTAACGCGAGGGCCGTTGTATCTTTCGATCATAATTGTTTTAAGTTTAAATCTGATGGAATATCTGTTCATTTGAAAGAGAAGATCATAGGGTTCTGGTGAAACTCAATCCAGGTCAGTGTTTCGACAGAAGTGCCTAGATTTTGAACTTACTGATGCCCATTTACCCACATTACAACCCACATCGCTTCTTCGAAGCCCTCGATTTCATTAGATGACGCCGTCAAAGCTACCGAGAATACACTCGAAGGCAGGTTTGTAAAGCGTAAAGACACTGACCTTGCCAAGTACCTTGGATATCTGGCCAAGGAGGATGGTTCAGCCGTCTTAACGTATGCTCTAGTCATCGTAAATGCGGCCATTAGCAGGCAGTTGCGGGCTTTCGTTGATGCCCACTCGGGGCACATCGTTTCAATCCAGGACCTGGTGTTAAATGCTTCTCCACATTCCATGACAAAGTTTTGATTCGTTCACCCTTTTTATGGGTTGGTGCAATAGCAGATTAAAATAAAGCTATTGTTGTATTATCGTAGAATCGAAAATGTATTGGTGCAGTTTTTTGACACAACCCTCTTGCTGTTCATTAGGATTTACTAATTCATTGAGTAACCACATAACTCTCTACGTACTCGGTGGCTTCAACACCAAGACCACGGCTCGCGAAGGCTCTCCACAGAATTTGCTTATGATCACCACCCCTATATCGCATTTCATCAGCAGAAATCCAAGCGTTGCGCAGATAGATGACTGAGAAGGAAATCATCAAGAATAGCTCGAAAGGGATAAACATCACATACAAGTAACTTCGCGACCACGCATTCTATCCAATGCAGTGATGAAGAGTTTCATAAAAACAATATTACCCTCCAGGCCATCTGGGTGAATTTTGGCATTCGTGGAGAATCCCCGAGCAGCCACTAAATCTCCATAAACTTATAGAGAATATTTGCGCAGACCTCTCCTGTCTCTGTTGGTCCTTGGAGTAGGAGTCTTAGTAGGCCAGAATTCGCAAGATCACATATCATGCGATACGTTGCACGGTGTCAAAATTGAGTCCTTGGCATGCGAATATCGCAACTTTGCTGAATATCAGCAGATACCTGCATAGACTGTCCAAGGGCCGGTCCGGGCCAGCATTTTTAAATAAACCCACTGGTATGCACCAGTCCAAGTACTCTATGTAACTTTGGCATAAGATATTGTCCGAAAACGTAATCTGGAACCGATGGGTCAGTGCTGGCGATCCACCTGCCCGGTGCCCAACTGTCAGGATATTCAAATTCCAAGGGAAAATGACTGAAGCTCACCACGCCATCACGTCAGAGTCGCAGACAAACCTATACGAGGGTATCAATGACTGGTGAATATTTGAATGGCTAGTGAAGTACCCTCGCTAATCCCTCTTCCTTCTTCAGTCATTATCATATCAGGAGTAGTGATGCAGTGCGCAAATTTGTGCACAATAATATCATTCGCAAAGCACACGGTGACTCACGCGACAAGGGTGGGCAAGAGGGGACCGAGTCGGGTTGCTTGCATAAATGTATTTCTTCTTGGATTAGCAGACAGAAGGTAATGACATCCTCCTCACCTATACGCCCTGGTAAGCCGCTGGGAAAAGATCAGTTGAGGTAAAATCTGTAGCGCCCTTTACATACATTTCTGGTATAGGTGCATAGTGTTCCGCGTTTCCTATGTCTTCACTGACATGTATGAGAAACTCTAAGCGGCCGTTTCCCCCGTTCACCACGTTGCTCTCTTCGAAGTTTCCAGCAAACTGGAAGATAATCAGCTATGCAATCAGACAAAGATCATACTTTATTAAAGCCATAACTAGTCGCAATAGACAGCATCGTCAGCGAATATCACATTAGCTTGCCAGGACTCGGAACTCAACGATAGACAATGTCATGCATTGTATTCACAAGATAAAATGCATTCACGCGGGCTGCATTGACATTATTTTCTGTCGTTGATTCAGCATTACCATCTTGCAGATAATCAAAAACTAAGCCAGCGCCTGATTGCTGACCGGCCCAAACGTCCTGGATAATAGTCGATCGTGAAATAAATATCGAGAGGAAGGATAGAAACTTACTGCGGCGACATTCGTTGTGACAATCGTAATATTATTTTGAGCGGTCAGCGCAAGGACGAGATCGTATCCTCCAGCCAGAGCTGTAGATTTTCCCTATATAAACTACCCCCGTCAGTGTGGATGGTTTCGGCGTAGTCAAAGTGTGTGTAAGGGAGCACGGAAACACACTCAAACTGGTTTCATGCAAATTACATGCTCGGTGTCTGTGGAAGGGCATCAGGCACGAAACCACATCCGTGTGGGCGGTTTACCGTCCATCGAGTTATCAAAGAAGTCGGTATCAGAGGGTCTGGTTGTGCTCGAAGAAAACTCAATCATAATTCTATTGTGTCTATTCCTGCCAAGGGAGCTAGGCTGTGTGCGATCGAAAGCTTTCTTCTCCGCATGAAGCAGTCCTTCGAAAACTTGTAATGTGAAATCGAACGCAGTCGAAGTGTTCAAAAGTGTTCGAAATCGATGCCTAGTGGTTACAAAATATTTTCGAGTGCAAAAACGTCAGACCGAGCAAGGAAAGTCAAGGGGGGTCCTAAAAAAAAATTAAGGATATAGGGTCGTTTTTTTTTTTAAGGGCTCCAACGGCGGAACTAACTAACAGGGCGTGGGAGCTAAATACCAAATAAGG
>Ga0307517_10007242_pt1 | contig 16235 bp, 20 predicted proteins | sample 23_EM_MG_FD_194515 | JGI IMG/M metagenome (GOLD analysis project Ga0307517, IMG submission 194515) | Populus trichocarpa ectomycorrhiza microbial communities from riparian zone in the Pacific Northwest, United States - 23_EM | ecosystem: Host-associated > Plants > Roots > Unclassified | place... | reverse complement strand
AAAAAAAGTGACCTAGAGATAGGACACACTTCTCGAACCCCCCCCCCCCCCCCCGATATTTCACATACTTTCACAACTTGACCCCGCTTTGCGTCCAGGACAAACCCTTCTCCCACCTTTTCTCAGGCCCGGCCACTGCCCCTATGGCAAACCCTGACCAACTTCCTCCCGGCAACTCTGCCTTTCGCCGGGTATCGGCTGCCGCCCCTCCTGTGCCAACGGTCTCGTCTACGCCCGTCATGGACTACTGTTACAGGTTTATTCCTGTCTAATGAAAATGCAATAGGACCGGCGATAGACCTGCTAGCGCTGGTGCTAAGAGAGGTTTCAAGGGACCGGTAGCTAGAAGGATAATAGTTGCAGCACAAGATGAACTCAGGGACTGAGGGATTGCCGTTCAACCAAGTGTATTCTTAGACAGAAGGTTTGTCGAAGTCTGCGGTCTCCTGCTAGCCAGGAGATGGGTTTAAATACAAAAACCCAAGAGCAATAGCCTTCCTGCAATCACGATCATGACCAGTAGCTGCGCACATACCGGAATCCTGTAATCCTGCAAGACCAAAGAAAGAAACAAACAAACAATGCTCAGCCTTCGCCAGTGTTACATGACCATTCCATACCCGGAATGCTAAATATGAACTTGCAACAAAGCCAACTAAACATAGCAATACGATAGCATAGCCTATCTGACTCAGAGACAGTGGCGGAGCTTAAATCAAATTAAATAATCCCAATATAAATCAAGTAACATAGGAGATATTGCACTGCCCGCTCCTGTGTACCGTTACCAGAACATGTACACATGTTACATTCCCTTATTCTGAAAAATCAACAATCATTCCAAAGTCTTCGCTGTCCTCAGCGCTCTCGTCGGTGTGCCATAAGAGGCTGTCGTCATCTGTGGGGAAATGGTTCTGCTCAGAGCTGCTAGAATCATATTCCTCATCGTCATAGGGTTCCCAGAAGTCGTCTGGGCAATCGTTTGCGGTGCAGGGTGTAAAGGAAACTTCCATTGGTTCCCAGGAAGCTTTAATGTAGTGGGAGGTGATCTGGAGCATCGGTTCTGCTGGGTGGCTAGCATCCCAGTTCTCCTGTATGAGTTCCAGGGAGTGGTCAAGGTTCTCGATAGGTTCCCAGGAGTCATCTGCTCGCTGATAGCCTTTCCAGTGGACCAGGAATTCCTGCCTGTTGTTCTGGCGGCGGTAGTCGAGTTTTTGATCTGCTTCCCATTCTGCTGCATTGTTGATTATGATGGGTGCTGGCTTGTCCATTCTGCGCGACTTGAATCCATGGCGATGGTTCTCTCTGTATTCTTTAAGGGACGAGAGGTGGAAGTAGGGTTTCTTGCGGGCCATTCGGAGCGGGAGGTGTAGTTTGTAGTTGTCTGTGTCAGGTAGATGTTCTAAGACCTTGAAGGGTCCGAACCAGCGTGGTTCTAGATTCTTGAATCGTGCCGGGGAGGAGGTATAAGGGCGGCCTCTACCAAGAACTCTGCTGCCATTCTTGAAGGGTTCCGTTAGGGGCTTGCCGCGTTTGTGAGCCTCGACAGTCTGGCTGAAGGTAGCATGCTTGGTGGCCATGTCTACTTCCATTCTTGGTGCTTCATGGGCGTTTAGGATATCGTCCACAGCTGGTCCCTTGCTGGCGGATCTCATACGAGGGTTGAATATCTTCCAGGGACGTCCGTAGTGGGCATGCTATGGCGAGATGCCTAGAGATTCATGGCGGGTGCCTTGCATGGCTCCTGCGATAGCGGGGAGGGCGCCGGACCAGTTGTTTTGTCTGGGGTTAACAAAGTTCCTCATTAGCTGTTTGAGGATACAGATCCTTCGCTCAACCTGGGCATCTGTTTGGTCGCGGTATTGGGTAGCCATCCAGACCTGGATACCAAGGGACTTCATCATTTGTGACCAAAACTTAGAGGTAAAGCGAGAGTCCTGGCCAAGGACAATGCGGAGTGGAAGGCCATAGACGTCAAAGAGAGTGCGGTTGAGTGTCTTGAAGATCCTTTCAGAGGTAGCAGCGTCCTTGAGTGGAATGAGATGTGTGTAGGAGGTAAAGTGGTCCATTATGACAATGATTGATGTATAGCCATCGGATTTGTTAAAAGGGTCGGCGAAGTCTATGGCTAGGAATTGGTAGGCTTCGTCGTGGTCAGGAAGGGTAAGGGATCGTCCATAGTGTAGGGTGGTGGTCTCGTTGTTAATCTGGCACTTATCGTATGACCGACAGTAGAGGACAAAGTCCTGGCGCATCTGTGGCCACAAGAAGAAGCAAGGTGCATAGGAATACCATTTGTAAGCTGAGAAATATCCCCGGCCTTCATGGACAGTCTTCACGATGAAATCCCGTAGGGATACCCTCTTGTCAAGAGGTCCTACCGGTATATAAAGGTTTTCGTACCAATTGGTGTTCTGGGCTAGTAGGAGGCCATTGCGGATGGAATAGTGCAATTTGTTATCGGTTTCCTTGACCCTTGTGTAGAGGGCGTCAGTCTTAAGGGCTTCTCTAACTCGCTGGGCGAGGATACCCATAAGGCGGGAATGTAGGGTGCTGAGGAATTGGTTGGCATTGGTGGCCTCATAGGAGTCATAGGCTGCTTGGCTGTACAGGGGGCTAAAGGCCGGGGAGGCGATGGGCGGTGTGGCTACACTGGCATTATTGATACAAGAAGGCGGGAGGCTTTCTGAGAGGTATGGGATATCGGGGAGCGAGGCCTGGTCTGCCTCAAGGGCTGTATTCGATGTTGAAGTCTTATCCTGCTCTTTTCTCTTTCTCTTCTTACTCTGCTTCCGGACCTTAGGGTCCTTTGGCCAGTAGCCTGCACCTTCTTTGTCATTCTTATGTCTTTCACACCCATCGTCAGTGCATGACATCTAGCCGATTTCGGAGTGTCGTCGTTCCATTTCACTAGAGATTGGGAGTGTTCTATTATCACCCCAAGAGTTTCCAATCGATATTCTGCTATCGTTGTTTGCTGCGCTTGACGTAGCAGGCGAGTAAGCAGAGGCCTTTCGCGTCAGGGAGCGAGTTACCGCATTGCTGGTAATCTTGTCCATAAGGTATTCAGGGCGGCAGCGACTGATGGAGTCACTGCTGGTAAGGGTGGGAGAGATTTGGGCTTCTCCTGACTGGTACATGGCGTCGTCTGATTCAATGCTAAAATCGCTAGAGAACACGTAGCTTGTATTGATCTGTAGGGGTTGGATACGGTTACGTAGCTCAAGGCTATCATAATCAATAGTGGGGTCCATCAGGTTTCTACCTAACGGCCCTGGGGTTCCCTCATGGACTCTCGATAGGTAGTCTGCCAGGAAATTCTCCGCTCCTGGCTTGTATGCTATTTTAAAATCAAAGTGACTGATGTGCGTTAGCCATCTCTGCTGCCGTCTATTGAGATTCTTTCGTGTCATGAGTTTGGTGAGACTCTGGTGGTCAGTACCCACTGTAAATTGCCTGTGTACCAAATGGGGAGCAAATGCTTCCATAGCCTCAATGATTGCGAGGGTTTCTTGTTTGTGTGTGGGGTTGTTGCTTTGTGATGGCGTCAGCTTCCTGCTGCGGAAAGCAGCAGGTCTGGCTGCATCTCTGGTTGGTCCTTGGCCTATCCAAGCGCCCGTACCTGTAGGGGATGAATCAGTAAAAAGCCATATCATATCTGGCTTATTATAGTCGATCGGTCTTAGGACTTGGTCCTTATCTGCAGCTCGCTTGACTGCTTCGAAGGCTGCTTCCGGCAGATCGGTCCACAGCCATTCAGCATTCCCACTTAGTTCTGTGAGCGGGGCTGTGATGGTGGCGATGTGGGGAATGAACCGCCAGATATAATTAACCATTCCATTGAATCGCTGCAGTTCTTTCTGGCGCTCTGGCCTTGTCCAGTGCAGTATCTTCAGGATTTTCTCTGGTGAAGGGTGGATGCCCTCATCGTCTATTATATGGGCTAGGATATCGAGCTTTGTGGCAAAGGAAACACTGTTCTTTGGGTTGGCACAATAGCCGGGGTTCTCCAGCTCACTGCAGGCCTTCGTAAGGTCCTTAACATGCTCTTCAAAGGTGTCACTGAAGCCAAAAATATCGTGAATGTAGACCCATATGTTCTTGCCTAATTCGTCATTGAATAGGTCCTCCATAGTCCTTACAAAGGTTGCGGGAGCATTCATGTCTCCTTGCATCATGACGTGGCTGGTAAAGCCGCCGAAATGTCTCTTGATAGTGTTGTACTTCACATCATCTGGATGCACGCTGGCCTGGAAGTAGGTATCACTGAGATCAATTTTGCTGTGGAATTGTCCTCTGGCTACTGCATTTAATATAGTGTTTTGTTCTGGGATCTGTGAGAGATCGGCCTGGGTGTTATCATTCCTGAAGTGGAGGTCGAGTATGGGTCGGATTCTGCCATCACTTTTGGTATCCACAAACCTGCTGGCTCCTCCAGGCACACTGGTCCTATGGAGGATGCCGGCGTTTATCTGCTTGTTGATCCATGCCTTGTATTTGGGTATCAAGGCTTGTGGGGCTTTGAAGGTGGGTGTCTTTAAACGCTTCGTCGGGTCTATGAGGCTAATCCTGTGTATTATCTGGCGTACTAGGGGCAGTTCCTGGGGTACATCTTTGACAAATACCTTGGGGAACATCATCAGGAAGTCTGGTACTTCCTGTGGCTTTGTCATGGCTGATCTAGACTCTCTAGATTTTCCGTCACAGGTAACTCTGACCTTGTACTTGGAGAAGTAAATGCTGTTCTTTTGCCAATCGATGATTGCTCCTAGCCTATGAGATTGTCCATACTGATGAGGATATCATAGTCTGATACTGGCGTGACTAGCATAGGCACCTTGTCGACTCTCAGCTTGCCTAGCTGAATGATAACCGCAACAGAGAAGTTGCTAGTTGATTGTGATCCTTTAACTGCCATCTTCAGAGTGACGGGATTCTTCATGGCTGTGTAAGGGATGTTGTGTGTTGTCACGAATTTGTTGGATATCAGGGTAGCGCCAATGGTACCTGTATCTGCGAGGGCTCTGGCGGGCTTGCCATTGATGTTCATAGTGAATTCAAGTGCTTGGAATGGTCTATCCTTAGGCGTGCCTACTGTAGTCTTATCGGTCCTGACAGAGCCGCTGCCATCTAGCTCCTCTGTGCTGTCTGTATCAGGCTCATATTCGCCTTGGCTGCTGTCTGGTCTTTCCTCAGAGAGGCGAACATGGTTGGTGTTAACTTCTTTCTTTGGGCATTCATCTGCCATGTGTCCGCTTTCGCCACAGTAGAAACAGGCTCCTTCTACCTTGCGGCGGTCCATTTCACCCTTACTTGGCATGTTAGACATAGTATAAGTGCTCTTCTTCGCCGGGGCCTTTCCTTTGCCTGTGTTCTTGGGCGTTGATGTGGCAGGGGGTTTGCGGTAGGTATTCTCTTTCTTTGGTGTATGGGTTTTGCTGCTAAAAGCCTGGCTTCTATCGCTGCCTTTGTAGCCGCCAGTCCTGTAAATAGTAGCATCATAGCGTTCTGCCACTTGTGATAGGTGTCATCAGTGTTTGTAGAGGCTTTGAATAGCGGCTGAAGGCGTTAGGCTAACTGCGCTAGAGTTAGGTCCTCCCCTTCTCTGTCTAGCGTCTGATATGCGTCGTTGGCCTTGCCATCTGTGTAGGCGAGATAGTAGTCCGCTACTCCAGGGCAGTTGTCGTTTAGTCCTGATCTCGCCAGGTGCTTCTTGACTGTTCTAGGCCATCGCTTGAGTTTGTCTGGTTTCAGATCTTCTCTTTCACCGCTAAACATGGGCAGTGTGGGGCGCTTGGGAGAGGGCAACCTGGCCGGCGCTGGGTCTGCCATGCTGCCCGAAGGTGGGTCTGGGGCTGGAGGTGGTGGGTCTGGTCGTTCAGGGTGCTCTCTGGCGCGCCTGGATCTTGAGGGTCTTTCTGGTGTGTCTGGGATAAATGTACCAGGTAGTTGTTGCTCTCTATACTCTCGGGAGGGCGCTCTAGTTGGTATCTGACTTCCAAAGACTCCTAGAATGCTGGGTGCTCGCCACCTGCTTGTAGTGGGGCATTCTGGTGGGCGTTCAGTTTCCGAAGTTTGCTGTGCTGCTGCTCTTGCTGCAGCTCTTTCCCCAAACCGCCGGCCTTCTCTTCGAATGAGTTCCTCAGCTGTGAGGTTGTGGTCTTCGTCTTCGTCTGTATCTAGATCTCCTGGAAGGAGGTGACTGGTTCTTGCTGGTGTATCTGCTGAGCCTGGCGTGGGCCCAGGGGTCGGTTCTCCTGTGGTTGGTTCTAGAGTATCGTCCGTGGGTGCTGCTGAAGGACGATTGCAGGCCCTACAAGACCTGGTAACGCTTCTGCCCCTGCGTTCGGCTAGTGTGAATGTAGCACCTGAGCCGGGAGTTCCTTGTCCTGCTGCTCCTGCTTCTAACTAGTTATCAAAATACTGGGAGGGTGATTACTCCTAGCAGGCTGTTCTCAATCGTGAGAACGAAGGGGTTTCACCTGCAGTAGGCAAAAAAATGTAACAGGTTTATTCCTGTCTAATGAAAATACAATAGGACCGGCGATAGACCTGCTAGCGCTGGTGCCAAGGGAGGCTTCAACGGACCGATAGCTAGAAGGATAATAGTTGAAGCCCAAGTTCAACACAGGGACTCAGGGATTGCCGTTCAACCAAGTGTATTCTTAGACTGAAGGTCTGTCGAAATCTGCTGTCTCCTGCTAGCCAGAAGAGTGCTTTAAATACAAAAACCCAAGAGCAATAGCCTTCCTGCAATCATGCTCATTACCAGTAGCTGCGCACATACCGGAATCCTGTAATCCTGCAAGACCCAAGAAAGAAACAAACAAACAATGCTCAGCCTTCGCCACTGTTACATGACCATTCAATACCTGGAATCCTAAATATAAACTTCCAACAAAGCAAACTAAACATAGCAATACGATAGGATAGCCTACCTGACTCAGAGACAGTGGCAGAGCTGAAATCAAATCAAATAATCCAAATATAAATCAACTAAACATAGGAGATCCTGCACTGCCCGCTCCTGTGTACCATTACCGGAACATGTAGACATGTTACAACTACCCCCAATCCTTAACGGCAGAACAACTGGGCCTTGCCAGGTCCGCACTTCGCCTGAACCCCCGCGATTTCCGCGACTTCACCCAGGCGACCCTGTCCGGGCTCATCCTGTCTGAAACAGCAACCCTCACCCTCCTCTCCCACCTCGTAAGACGGCTGGTGGCCGTCACACCCCAACTCTATGAGGAGACCAAGAGCCTTACATCCCTCGCTCAAGAAAACAATGTTTTGAAGCAGGAGATCCACGACCTCTACTTACAAATCGCAAACCTCCGGCTCGCCCAGTCCCCAACCCCCTACCAGGAAAGGGCAAGAAAGTGCCCAATCAGGCCCCTCCCCCCCCCCAACACTAACGAAGATCGCAAATATCTCATCCCCTATTAGGACACAAAGCTTGGCAGGGCTTTCAGCGACACCGTACCCTTCGCACAACCTTTCTCCCACTCCTATGAAGCTGGTGAGTTCCCCAGAGGGGCTTACCACCTGTCCTCCTTCCCACCCAGAGACCTTTACCACGACTACACCTCCTCCCCCTCGTATCGTCAGGTTGCCTCTGGCTCTCGCCCGGGCGGCAAGACCAAGAAAGCCACAAAGCCCCATTCCCCCCACAAGTTGCGAGCGTGGCGACCCCCCCGCTAAGAAGGGACCGCCTTCCCTCCCTGCTGCTCAACAACATTTCTTTGCTCCTTGCCTTACGCCAGCCCCTCACCCAGAAGGCCCCGCTATGGCAGCAACCTTCCCTGACATAGCTGCCCACGTCCTCCCTAAATCCAACTGCCTACTCCCCCACGGTTTCTGTGCATCGCGAAAGGTTCCCCGCACCATCTCGCTCACAGTAACGGACAAAGCAACACCCGCGGCCTCCAACGCCCCCTACTTCAAATCCCTAACCAGGTCCCTGAACAAGTCCTTCCCCATGGGTGAAAACCCCTGGGCTCAGTTCATCCTCGCCCCCACAGCCCTACAATTGGCAATTGAGACCCTCCCGCTCCGCTTCTTCCCCTAAGATGAAGAGGAACTCTTCCATATCTCAGCCAAGCTATCCTCAACGACAAAGCGACCCCAATTCTCTCAGCCCAGTACCTTAACCCGAGCCGAGTGTCTCGGGGCACCAAGCAGGCCACTTCGGTGGTTGTTACCGTCGACCGCCAACAGGTGGCCACCCTCACCCCAGGCATCATCATCCTCTCACAGAAACCCAAGGTCGAACTTGCATTGTCACCCAGCGGTTCCTCCCAGTGCAAGAACTGTTGGAGATACGCACAGGCCACCCTGCGCTGCTCTGCCACCCACCCGACGTGCCCCATATGTGGGCATCACCATACTCCCTCGTCTCACCGATGTCAGAATCCAACCGGCCCCCAGGGCGGGAACAATAAGCCCGTCCCATCCTGTTGTCCGACCTCGCCCCCCCATTTCTGCAACTGCGGTAATGACCACACTGCCACCTTCAAAGAGTGTCAAGCTCGACCTTGACTAACTGTCCCCTCCCAACCAGCCTCCCCAGAACCCCTGGGTTAAGACGCCATGGGGGTGGCCGTCGATGGGTGCGAAGCAGCCGCTACTCCCCCGAGTAGGGCCGGTCCCAGTCAGATAGAAATCGTAACTCAGAGGCAACCTCCCCCGGAAAGGCCCCCACGCCCCTGCTCTACCCCTGGCTTTGGTGGTCCTTTGCCCCTGGAGGAGCCAAGCCCGTCCCCCGCCCCCTCAGCCCGTCGGGTACGTCCCGGTAATGAATAACTCGCCTCCTGACTCTGGGGGAGGCAGGCCTCCTCTCTTTACTCCTTTCCACCGTCCAACATAACTGCCTTGGGAGCTGGGTGGTTTTTCTTTCCTTATTTGAGTCCTTTAAAGGGTGCAAGCTCCTATCCTTTGGTGGTCCTGCTCCAGGATCCTCCTGTTAGTCAGGCCCGCCTACCCTCCTTTACTGGTTTTGTGTTGTGTTTTCCTCCAGTCAGGAAGCCCATGGTGGTGTCCTACGCCCATCGTTCTTTTCTTGCCCGCTTTTCAGTGTTGCTAAAGTTCGTGGAGAGGGTCGACATCATGTCCGTCGACATATTTACCCAAGAACCCGTTATTGGCTGCCAGTTCCACTCCTTTAGGCTTGTTAACGCCTACTCTATCAATTCGGCGGACCGCAGTGTCCACTCTGTCGCGCCAGATGTTCGCTTCCCAACACGGGCGTCCCACCTATAGTTGTGGGTGACGTAAACATCCAGAACCCCCTCGCCAACCCCCTACGCTGCTTTGTATCTCGGGAAGTCTCCTCCCGCGCCCAGTACTTCGCGTTGGCGGCTGTAGGCTGCTCTGCTATGCTAAACTCCCCGTGCATGTACACCAGGTTCCCCCTCTCGGGACAAGCACCCCGCGCAGTAATAGACCTGGCTTTTACCAACCATTTGCTTCTCGCGTTCGTCAAAGGATGGGACTCCTCCCTCCGATCCACTGGCTCTGACCACGTTCCAATCACAATACTACTCGCCTTCCCGTGCTCAGCCCCGGCCCCCCCCTGCCTCAGGTGGGACAACCCTGCCTGGGGAACGCTCTCACTTCTGGTCACGAAGTTCAACATCCCAGTGCACCCGCCGTGCCCTTCCCGCGGGTCCTGGACGAGTGGATCACCGAGTCTCTCGACCATCCCTTGGGCCTTCTTAAGGAACACACCCCATGCTCATGCCCCTCCCACAACTAGAAACCCTGGTGATACCCCCACCTCACTGGCCTACGCCGCGAGTACCACAAGGCAGCCAGGGTGGCCCAGAAACCAGTAACCACGGTCCTGAGCGAGGTGGCGAACATCTCAAGGGCGGGCTACTATTTCCCGGCCATCAAGGTCCCAAAACATAAGCACTGGTCCTCCTTCCTGCTCCTGTCACCCTCCATAAGCTCTGGACCGTCACGAGATTCGCCTCAGGTTGTGCGCCCCTCCGCTTTCCTTCACTACTCAGAGCGGAGACCCAGCAGCAGATGAATGAGGCCCTCGTGGGCCACCTTTTTCCCCCCAAGGCAGCTTTCCCCCCCCCCTCTAGGCTGACGCTATGGGACAAGCCACCCCTTCTTACACAAGAGGAGATCGCCCACGCGCTCTCCAAATCCTCCGCCTTATCAGCCCCTGGCCCCCATGGCATCCCCTACCTCACCTGGAAACGGGTAAATACAATTAACCCCTCTATCCTCCTCCACATGCTCTCCCCGCTAGTCTCCCTGGAATACCACCCAGCCTCCTTGAACGTGGCAAAGGGGGTGGTTTTTGATAAACCAGGAAAGCCCTCGGACAAGTCACCCACCTCCCTAACGATTATCGTCCTCCTCCGCACTGTTTCGAAAATCCTGGAAAGGATAATTGGCCCACGCTTCCATCTAGCAGCCCGCTCAAGGGGCCTGATTCACCTAAACCAATGCTGCTCCCTTCCTGGGCTGAGGACATATGATGCCTGCCTCCCCCTCGTGAACGACGTGAAGGCTTTCCAGAGGCGGCGCCTGGAGGTGTCCTCCGTTTTCTTGGACATCAAAGCCAGCTTTGACAACGTCGACAATCTGACTCTGGCCCGCATCCTCACGGAAGGTGGGGTCCCGCTGTATCTCGTCTCCTGGGTTACTACCTGCCAAGGCGAGCGCAACCGCACCTTGGTTTTCCAGAGTGCGCTGGGTACCCCAGCTCCCGTCAACCTTGGTGCCCCTGAGGGCTCCCCCGTCTCCCCTCTCCTTTTCGTCATCTACGTAGCACCCCTCCATTTCAGGATCCCACGAGGGCTGATGTTCTCTTACATGGACAATTTCCCCCTGATGACCACCCACCTGTGCTACAGAGGGAACATCCGACAACTACAACGACTGTTCAGAACCATCCAAGCCTGGGCGGGGTCTTTGGGCATATCCTTTTCTATCCGGAAAAAAGGAACTCATACATTGGAGAACACCTTGCCAAAGCCCCTCGCAGTTGTGTCTCTCGCCCATTCAGCTCGACGGGGAGATCTTTGACCCCGGGATTCCGGGTGGTGGTTAGGTTACTGGTTCACCCCCACCCTGTCCACATCTACCCACTTCTCGGGCCGCCCGCCGTGGGCCCAAGGGGCATTCGCCCTGACAAGACGCCTCAGCCCTCCCGGGCGGGGCTCGCCCCCTACCTCTGCCATAGGTTGGCAAGGTCACTCGTCGCACCCATGCTCCTTTATGGGTCAGACATCTTCATGCCCAATGCGCGCTCCTTCTCGAGGCTGAACACCTGCTGGCACAAGGTGCAGAGGTGGACCACCAACTGTTTTTCTTCTACCCCCATGGCCATGTTGGCTATTGAGGCATGCCTGCCCCCCGTCCCCCTTTTGATATCCCCACAAAAGAGTCTGGCGGCCCTCCAAGCAGTCTGCTCCTGTAACAGGTTTATTCCTGTCTAACAAAAATACAATAGGACCGGCGATAGACCTGCGAGCGCTGGTGCTAAGGCAGGCTTCAAGCGACCGGTAGCTAGAAGGATAATAGTTGAAGCACAAGTTGAACTCAGGGACTCAGGGATTGCCGTTCAACCAAGTGTATTCTTAGACTGAAGGTGTGTCGAAGTCTGCTGTCTCCTGCTAGCTAGGAGACAGGTTTAAATACAAAAACCCAAGAGCAATAGCCTTCCTGCAATCAGGATCATTTACCAGTCGCTGCGCACATACCGGAATCCTGTAATCCTCCAAGACCAAAGAAAGGAACAAACAAAAAGTACTCAACCTTCGCCAGTGTTACATGACCATTCCATACCCGGAATCCTAAATATAAACTTCCAACAAATCAAACTAAACATAGCAATACGATAGCATAGCCTATCTGCCTCAGCGACAGTGGCGGAGCTGAAATCAAATCAAATAAACCAAATATAAATCAACTAAACATAGGAGATCATGCACTGCCCGCTCCTGTGTACCGTTACCGGAACATGTACACATGTTACATTCCCTTATTCTGAAAAATCAACAATCATTCCAAAGTCTTCGCTGTCCTAAGCACTCTCGTCAGTGTGCCATAGGAGGCTGTCGTCATCTGTGGGGAAATAGTCCTGCTCAGAGCTGCTAGAATCATATTCCTCATCGTCATAGAGTTCCCAGAAGTCGTCTGGGCAATCGTTTGCGGTGCAGGGTGTAAAGGAAACTTCCATGGGTTCCCAGGAAGCTTTAATGTAGTGGGAGGTGATCTGGGGCGTCTGTTCTGCTGGGTGGTTAGCGTCCCAGTACTCCTGTATGAGTTCCAGGGAGTGGTCGAGGTTCTCGATTGGTTCCCCGGAGTCGTCTGCTCGCTCATGGCCTTTCCCGTGGACCAGGAATTCGTGCCTGTTGTTCTTGCGGCGGTAGTCGAGTTTTTGATCAGCTTCCCATTCTTCTGCATTGTCGATTGGGATGCGTGATGCCATGCCCAATCTGCGGGACTTGAATCTATCAGGATTGTTCTCTCGGTATCCTTTAAGGGACGAGACGTGGAAGCAGGGTTTCTGGCGGGCCATTCTGGGCGCGAGGTGTAGTTTGTAGTTGTCTGTGTCAGGTAGATGTTCTAAGACCTTCAAGGGTCCGAACCGGCATGGTCCTAGCTTCTTCGATCGTCCAGGGGAGGAGGTATAAGCGCGGCCTGTAACAAGAACTCTGCTGCCATTCTTGAAGGGTTCCGTGCGGAGCTTGCGGCGTTTGTCAGCCTCGACAATCTGGCGGAAGGTAGCATGCTTTCTGGCCATGTCTACTTCCATTCTTGTTGCTTCCTGGGCGTTTAGGATATTATCCACAGCTGGTACCTCGCTGGCAGATCTCTGGACCCGGTTGAATATCTTCCAGGGGCGTCCATACAGGGCATGGTATGGCGAGATGCCTAGAGATTCATGGGGGGCGCCATTCATGGCTGCTGAAATAGCGGGGAGAGCGCCGGACGAGTTGTGTTATCTTGGGTTAACGAAGCTCCTCATTGGCTGTTTGAGGGTACGGATCCTTCGCTCAACCTGGCCATCCGTTTGGTGGTGGTATTGGGTCGCCATCCAGACCTGCATACCCAAGGACTTCATCATTTGTGACCAAAACTTAGAGGTAAAGCGTGAGTCCAGGTCAAGGACAATGCTGAGAGGAAGGCCATGGATGTCAGAGATAGTGCTGTTGAGATTGTTGAAGATTCTTTCAGAGGTAGCAGTGTCCTTGAGTGGCATGAGATGTGTGTAGGAGGTAAAGCGGTCCATTATGACCATGATAGATGTATAGCCATCGGATTTGTTAAAAGGGTCGGCGAAGTCTATGGCTATGGATTGGTATGCTTCGTCGGGGTCAGGACGGGAAAGGAATCGTCCATAGAGTAGGGTGGTAGGCTCGTTGTTAATCTGGCACTTATCGCATGACCGACAGTAGAGGACCAAGTCCTCGCGCATCTGTGGCCACCAGAAGAAGCCAGCCGCATAGGAGTATCATTTGTAAGCTCAGAAATGTCCGCGGCCTTCATGGACAGTCTTGAGGATGAAATCCTGTATGAATACCCCCTTCTCATGAGGTCCTACCGGTATATAAAGATTTTCGTACCCAACCCCTGTTTTCGGCCAGTGGGAGGCCTTGGCTGATGGAATAGTGCAATTTGTTGTCGGTTTCCTTGACCCTGGTGTAGAGGGCGTCGGTCTTAAGGGCTTCTCTAACTCGCTGGGCGAGAATACCCATAAGGCGGGAGTGTAGGGTGCTTAGAAATTGTATGGAATTGGTGGCCTCATCGGAGTCATAGCCTCCTTGGCTGTAAAGGGGACTAAAGGCCGGCGGGGCCATGGGCGGTGTGGCTAGACTGGTATCATTCATACAAAAAGGCAGGAGGCTTTCTAAGAGGTATGGGATATTGGGGAGCGCGGCCTGGCCTGCCTCAAGGGCTGTATTCGATGTTGAAGTCCTATCCTGCTCTTGTCTCTTTGTCTTCTTACTCTGCTTCCGGACCTTAGGGTCCTTTGGCCAGTAGCCTCCACCTTCTTTTTCATTCTTATGGATATCACACCCATCGTGAGGGCATGTCATCCAGCTCATTTCTGAGTGTCGTCGTTCCATTTCACTAGCGATTTGGAGAGTTCTATTATCAACCCAAGAGTTTCCAAACGATCTTCTTCTATCGTTGCTCGCAGCGCTTGATGTAGCTGGCAAGAAAGCAGAGGCCTTACGCGTCTGGGAGGTCACAGCATTGCTGGTAATCTCGTCCATAAGGTATTCAGGGCAGCAGTGACTGATGGACTCACTGCTGGTATGCGTGGGAGAGGTTTGGGCTTCGCCTGAGTGGTACATGGCGTCGCCTGATTCAATGCTAAAATCGTTGGAGAACCTGTAGCTTGTATTGATCTGTAGGGGTTGGATAGGGTCAGGTAGCTCAAGGCTATCATAATCGATAGTGGGATCATTGAGGCTTATATGTAACGGCCCTGGGGTTCCCGCATGGATTCTCGATAGCTAGTCTGCCAGGAAATTCTTCGCTCCAGGCTGGTATTCTATTTGAAAATCAAAGTGACTGATGTGCGTTAGCCATCTCTGCTGTCGTCCATTGAGATTCTTTTGTGTCATGAGTTTGGTGAGACTCTCGTGGTCTGTAACCTCTGTAAATTGCCAGTGTAGCAAATGGGGAGTGAATGCTTCCATAGCCTCAATGATTGCGATTTCTTGTTGGTGTGTGGGGTTGTTGCTTTGTGATGGCGTCAGCTTCCTGCTGCGGAAAGCAGCAGGTCTGGCTGCATCTCTGGTTGGTCCTTGGCCTATCCAAGCGCCCATACCTGTAGGGGATGAATCGGTAAAAAGCCATATCATATTTGCCTTATTATAGTCGATCGGTCTTAGGCCTTGGTGCTTATCTCCACCTTGCTTGACCGCTTCGAAGACTGCTTCCAGCAGATCCATCCACAGCCATTCAGCCTTCCCACTCAGTTCTGTGAGCGGGGCTGTGATGGTGGCGATGTGGGGAATGAACTGCGAGATATAATTAACCATTCCATTGAATGGCTGTAGTTCTTTCTGGCTCTCAGGCCTTGTCCAGTCCATTATGGTCCGGATTTTCTCTGGTGCAGGGTGGATGCCGTCATCGTGTATCATCTCGCTTAGGATATCGAGCTTTGTGGCAAAGAAAACACTCTTCTTTGGGGTGGCATAATAGCCGGCGTTCTGCAGCTTACTGCAGGCCTTCGTAACGTCCTTAACATGCGCTTCAAAGGTGTCACTGAAAACTAAAATATCGTCAATGTAGACCAATATGTTCTTGCCTAATTCGTCATGGAATAGGTCCTCCATAGTCATCACGAAGGTTCCGGGAGCATTCATGTCTCCTTGCATCATGACCTGGCTGGTAAAGCGACCCAAAGGTGTCTTGATAGTGTTGTATTTCACGTCATCTGGATGCCCTCTGGTCTGGAAGTAGCCGTCACTGAGATCTATCTTGCTGCGGAATCGGCTTCTAGCTACTGCATTTAATATGGTGTTTTGTCCTGGGATCTGTGTGTGATCGGCCTGCGTCTTATCATTCCTGAAGCGGAGGTCTACCAGGCGTCGTATTCTGCCATCACTTTTGGCTTCCACAAACATGCTGGCTCCTCCGGGCACACTGGTCCTCTGAAGGATGCCGGCGTTCATCTGCTTCTTGATCCATGCCTTGTATTTGGGCATCAAGGCTTGTGGCGCTTTGAAGGTGGATGTCTTTAAAAGCTTCGTCTTGTCTATAAGGCTTATCCTATGCATTATCTTGCGTACTGGGGGCAGTTCCTCAGGTACCTCTTTGACAAATACCTTGGGGAATATTGCCAGGAAGTCTGGTACTTCCTGTGGCTTTGTCATGGCTGATCTAGAGTCTCTAGATTTTCCGTCACAGGTAACTCTGACCTTGTACTTGCAGAAGTAAATGCTGTTCTTTTGGCAATCGATGATTGCTCCTAGTCTTATGACATGGTCCATACTGATGAGGATATCATAGTCTCATCAGGAAAAAAAACGCTTACTCCAGACATATTGGGCCCGCGTCCGCCCAATTCGTTCCGTACGTCCTAAACGTCCGCCTTCGCGTCCTGTGCGTCCTGAACATCCTGAACCTCCGGGCGTCCTAGGATTGCACCTCCTGCGCCTGGTGCCTCCCAACACCCTTGTTCCCGTCCTCACCACCCGGCGCACTTGTCACGGCCTGATTCCGTCCGAACACCCACCTTCAGTCTCTTCTCG
>Ga0307517_10007241_pt1 | contig 16235 bp, 23 predicted proteins | sample 23_EM_MG_FD_194515 | JGI IMG/M metagenome (GOLD analysis project Ga0307517, IMG submission 194515) | Populus trichocarpa ectomycorrhiza microbial communities from riparian zone in the Pacific Northwest, United States - 23_EM | ecosystem: Host-associated > Plants > Roots > Unclassified | place... | reverse complement strand
AGAACGTGGCTTCGACCAGCCTCGTGATAGTATTTCGAATGTCGCTCAGTAACTCCGATTCGGCGTATCCAGGCGTAGCGAGACCGACTATTACCTCTGACGAATCGACCTTCTCAGCCAACTGCTTGGCGAGGAGGACCGTCAGAAGCTTGGACGTGTGGTATGGCTGGCCGCTGGCGCTCTTGGGGAACTTCTCCGTCAGTGCGTGATAGGCGTTTGGAAGGGAACTCTCGGCAAAGTTGGAGAAGGCGTGGACTTCGGAGGAGATGAATAACAACCGGCTGGGTTTCCCTCTCGCATTCCGGGTCTTGCGGAGAGTGGGAATGAGAAGGAGGGCGAGGAACACTGATCCGAGGGTGTTCGTCTGATCAAACACGGAATCTTATCAGTGTCTTGTGACTCATAGGATCTTTCAGCATGAAAAAAGTACCTGGAGATGTACATCGTATCCTGTGGGAGACTTTGAAGTCTGGTAGTGGCAAATTCCAGCATTCAGAACGGCGATGTCCACTCGGGACTCAGTCTGCTCAAGGTCTTCCACGAAGATCTTGATCGCCTCAAAGCTTTCCATATCGACTCTCATCACCTTGATCTCAGCGGACTCAAATTCGTCTCGAATCTTCTGGGCAGCGGTTTCGCCCTTCTCCATGTTCCGAACCCCGAAGATCACCCTCGCCTTGTGTTTCGCGTACAATCTGGCGGATTGGAGACCCATCCCGGAGTTTGCGCCGGTGATGAGGACCGTCTGGCCCGAGAGGTCGACATCTGCTGGAATCTGGGGGATGGTTGTCGTGAGCTGCTTGATGCAGAACGGGAGTGGTCCGTCTGAGTGGAACGTGAGAGTGTTTTTGTTGCCGAAGCAGAATGCGACCGACGCCAGGAGCGGCATGTGCGAGGAACCTGAGGCGGTTTCACCGACGTGTGGGGGAGGTGAAAAGGGCGACGGGATGCCACCCTCCCGCTGATCATCACTTCGGCCGGTATAAGTGGGCGTTCAAACCTCCCGGCGACGGATACCAGAATGCAGCTCCGGAAATCTGTTGCACCAATACAAACCTCAGACTCAGAGTTACACTCTGTTCGTGTCAGCTGACCACCCTCCCGACCGTCGGACTCTAGCCGGGGGGTACAAAACGGATCAATGCTGCTTCGCTATCGAGTGGAGCCCGGTGAGCGGTAGAATTGGCATTTACAGGGTGCGAACAGGGAAAGTCTGGTGTCTCCGTAGTTTTCGGTTCGCAACGAACGAGGAAGCATGCGCATGTGGAGTCGCCATAAGCATTGGCAGAAGGATTAGAAATTATGCGATCGATGCTGGGATCAGTGTCTCCTAATCGCGTGCCCAGCGTGGCGACCGGGTGGAAATGCTTGTGTCACTACCAGGTGGCCAATACTGTCAACAACAAAAAAATAGGGGCAGGTGAGGGGAAAAACCGACCCGAACACTTGTTGGCATCGTAAAGGGTGGGCGACGGGGTGGCGGCTTGCACCCGCTCAAATTCAGAACGTGCCAGAATCCTGGAAAAATAGATTTTTCGCGATGATTTCGCGAGCCAGATCTGTGGTTCCTGTCATCTAGAGCGGTGTTCCCTCGTCCCAATTGAACCCGACACAACGCTTGCCCACGCAGTGGCGGCTGGCCGCCGGGAGACGCTTGGACTGTCGACCTTGACTACTGAATTCTCGAGTTGGTCGGGGTGCTGTGGGCGAAGGGGAAACCGGCTGCAATCAGGTATCAGAAGATGTTCCTGACACACCCCGGCGCCCCATGTCCGGTTGTGAAGCGAAGAGGTGGCGATGACGAACCTTCGGATTTACAATGCGCTTTGAATACCTCGAATTCATTCCCCGTAGGGGGGTGACATAACAACCCTAAGTTGTTCGGACCCGCTTCTGAAGGTATCCCGGCGAACCGCCAGCACTACCCACCCAAAATCCGATAGAGGAACGAATGGGAGAGGGTATTGCACCAGCATTGGTCTCGAGCGCTGTTTCGGGAGCAGGGTGATCGGCCTTACATGTCTGTCCGCTGTAGTGTGTCGCCACCTCTCTCTCGCCACCGCGTGATATATACATATCCATCTGCATTAACAGATCGTGAGTGTAAGGGGAAGCGAAGACTAAGTTCTTATCTAGCAAGTCGTCAATGTCCGTGGCTCTACTAAACACCTTCGCAACTGGGTGGAAGATGTATGTGCTACGTAAATGAAGGTGTTATAAAACAACATGTTACTTATCTACAGACTGGTATCAGTTATGGGAACCACAGGACGATGAGGTAAAGCATTGTGCAAGAACATAGATGATACAATCACAAATAAATAGTCTGTTTCGTATTGTGAGAGCAAGCGAGAATATAGGATATCGGTGCAACGCACCCCGTTCAACTTCACACCCAACGTGTTAGGTAAACTATCGTTCACACGTTGTCAGTGGTCTACCGCCTGCCTTTCTTGCGCTTGCCACCGTTGATAACGGCGCCAGCATCGCTGACTAATTTCTTGAGCGTTCCTGACTTGTTGAGTTCTTCAAGCCGATCAGCGGTCGAAACGTCGATCAGAATCCCATGGACGAGCAAAATAGGGAGCGACGACGATCCAGTAAGACGGTGGAGAACAGGTTCGAGTGTATCAACGTCGACTCGCTCATTGATGTCGATAACAATGGGCGTTGGGCGCAGGTTGAAGGAATCCACGAGGGAGCGGAGCTCACGTGTAACTGCAGAAGGCTTCCCACACGTTAACGCCACGTTAATAAGTTCCTTATTCGGCCATGAACGAGATGAAGGGGTAGGTACCTTTGTGTACATCACGACAGGGTAATTTTCCCAAGTCGCTGCAACTAGGCGTTTAAGCTCCGCTTCCGCTCCATCCGTACGGGTGTCGAAATCGAGGATCAGTTGGGGGTCGATGGGCTGGGAGGGATCCACGGTTGGTGGGAGAATATTCTGGTCTGGGAGGCTAATGATGAAGCTCGAGAGCGCTGCCAATTCTTCTTCTGGTGTAAGGGTAACCTGAGGACGAGAGGCGAGAACGTCTTTATGCGTCGGACGCCAGGGGCGGTCGGGGGGGTGGGCAATTGTATTCATAGCCGCCCGGAACGGGGAGTTAATTTGCGGTGGGACGGCCGCTGGCCGTAGGTTGGACGATCCATTCACAAGAAGAATGTAGACCGAGACCGAGAAGAGTGAAAAGAGGGCGAGGAAGGTGGTGCGCTGCAGCCACTGCCTCGAGATCAGAGACTGGCTTACGGTGAACCTCGAACGGCTGAACTTGGACGGCGGGGAGGCAGGGAGAGGAGGGAAAAACTTGGTGGAACCCGGCTCGGGTCCAGGAAAGTCTCCGATCCTTGGGGACGGGAGATCGAGTGTTGCGTTCCTCCGGTGCATTGCTATGGGGTCGAGTACCATGCGAGAGAATGAAGGACTGCTGCTAGAGCTGTCTGGTGCGAGAGTAAAGACAGAGGACGAGACAAGAACAAGCTAGAACAGAGAGCGTTGGGAGCCTTGGTGGCGGGCGTGAGCAACAAGATGCGGAAACTCCCACGTGCAAACCCACCTGGTTTTTCTCTTCCCACCAACAGAATCAAACAGTCGGCTCGACGGCAGGAAAAATGCGACGACGGTGAGTGAGGATGGAGTCTACTATCTTGAGTGATGAGTCTTTGCTGTGCACCAGTCGCGAGATTTATCGTTGACGAGACCTACCCTGGCCATCTTATTATACGCTCAGATGCGCCCTGATCCTCCCCCCTTTCCCCTCTTTGGTGTTTCATTCCAGGCATTGACGACCACAGCTGTGTATTTCCCAGAACTTCATTCAAATCCGCCTCTATTCGGTACCTGTCATGAGTCCGCCCTGGGAGCGCTCGACCAAACGCGACTGTTCCTCTCCTGGTTTTCCATCAACCGCCATCTTATCTGTCCACGATGGAGAGAAAACCCACCCTGGTACGATCATCCATCCGATATAACACTGCCCAGCTTACTCACGCTTCAAACAGAGTGAAGGTGCATTGCCCCACGATCTCCTCTGCATCGCCCCGCATTGACTCCGAGTTTATTGTGTCTATCAAGCTCAAATAGCAGGTGGCTATAATTTACCCGTTGTATAGCCATTGACCACTGATCCGCCTGTGGACCAGATCTGAGGGAAGCCTTCGCGGCCTTTGACCAAGGTGCGCCCCCCTGTGGCTCGACCGCCCACTGGGGATCCTGTTGTCGGGGCCCGGTTTCACACACCCACCCCCATGTTCAGATGGAAACGGAACCATTACCCCTTCGGAACTCCTGACCTTCATGAAGAAGGTCTTAGGTGACGGAACTCCTTCAGAAGACCAAGTGAAGGCTATCATCGAAGCCGTTGACGTCGACGGTTCAGGGACCATCGACTTTGATGAGTTCTTGACCCTAATGTCCGACCCAAAGTTCAATATTGTCAAAGACGAACAAAGACAGGCCTTCGACATGTTTGATAAGGATGGTAATCACCACATCAGCATCGCTGAGCTCAAAGAGGCCTTCAGGAATCTTGGTGAGTTTCTACTGGATTTATCTCCCACCAATGAATCCCATCTAATGATCCGCGAATTGCATCAGGCCAAAGACTGGATGACGATGAGTTCGACCTAATTTTGAAAGAGGCCGATCTGGACGGGGACAAACAAATAAACTATGAGGAATTCCTCCACGTGCGTTCACGCTCCAGACATCTTACGTAATCGTTGGTCACACAGGAGCTCATTTACAGATGTTGAAGCGTTAAAGCGCAAACCTCGGGGAGTGAGGAATACAGTTTGCTGAGCGTCTGTACTGTTAAATGAATGTTGTATCACGTTCTTGTCATGAGACAGAATGTTACTTTCCATATTGTCGCTCTTCTTACCCACCACCACCACCACCACCACCACCCATGAAACAAAAACCTGGACTACCAACCCCTGTAACCTCCTCGCCGGTATTCAGGAGGAGGAGAACAATCTGGTGTTTGCTAATTTGCATCACCTGCTTTTTCGTCTTCTTCTTAACCTCGTCCACTTCTCTGTACCCATCGGGCCTCTTCGGGTCATCACCTGCAGAACCAAATTCATTGGGTCGCGACATATTGGAACTCCACGGTCTCCAACACTTCGTACTCAATTCAGACTTGAACTTGCACAACGTTTTGTATAAGGCTAACAGGGACCGACCTCAAGGCATTCCCGTACGCGATCATATACGAGATGACAGCGACGACAGTAGCGAGGGAGCACCGGATACGGAACGCGACAGATTGGATCCGACGAAGGAGATCGATTTGAAGGTGTATTCGTCGTTTGATGGAGACGACGATTGGGTGAAGCATGTAAAGAAGTTACAGACCAACTCGCCACTCGTGGTCTTCAGCAAGGTACGGTGGAAATCAGTTCTGCCTTTGCATCTTAGCCACAAGTGTATGTGGCCGGGTGGGGTCCGCACCCCATGCTGTGATCCATACATTCGGGGCGGTGGTCCGGTTGCTCTCCTCCCCCACATCTTATCTTTCTATTCACACCCCCAGAGGAACGCGAAGCTGATGGTCATTGGTCATATTATGCATATCATTACCCTAAATTTGTGTGGGGGCACCCAAAGTCGTATTGCCCATTTTCAAAGCGCGCCAAAAACCTCCTACAGACTTATGGCCTAGACCCCCCTCCCAAGATAATAGAAGTCGATCTTCGTGGTAAGCGTGGTCCATACTTCGTTTCCCATACAGACAATAACGCCGCGCCACGGTATTCAGAGGACGGGGACCTCCTCAAGGTCATTCTCACAAGACTAACCAAGCACTCGACATTCCCGAACATCGTTCTACGTGGGCGCTCGCTTGGCGGTGCTGATGACCTCCATGCCTTACACGACGGGGGAAAACTTAAGGAGCTGTTTGAAGATAACGGCTTGTCTGTGCAAGGTTCGAGGTGATCGGCTGTTTCATCGGTACTACCCAAGTCCTGTAAATATTTTTATCAAAAAGGATGTATCTCCTGGAAAGGAGCCCACTGCTAGGTCGTTCATTGCCATGGAACTAGTTCTATGCATCGTGTGGCAATGCCCCAATCTCCAAGTGTGCAGTACAAAAGCGATAAACTGTACGTTATGCAGTACTACACAGCCCCAAGTATACATGTGCCATGTCCTCGAGGGGGGGTGCTGTAATTTTGTTCTTATCTACAGGCGTGGGTCCCTCACGATATGGCAGTGCCGCCTAGAGGGGGTCAACTGGATCAAAAATACGACCCAGCTCCAGAATAATTTGATGTCTTCGTTGTTGAGTGAAGATCATCGTCGTCCTCTGTGGAGGTCCCTTCAGTGACTGAAAGTTTTTCCAGTTGACGTGGGACGTAGCCTGGAGATCCGGGACCGAAGGCTGGAGTAGGAAGCTCGTATTGTCGTACTGAAACAGCCATCTTACCCGCCGGTATGATGGCTTGTAATTCGGCCTGAGAGAGAACCGGTTTGAAAGCGATCTACCGACGATGCGGTTCAGACAAGTGTAACCTGAAACACGATCTGTGGAGAAAGGTTAAAGGTCTTACCGTGTCGTTCATGTTCCTGTAGTGTTTCAGGAAAATATTCACGGTTTCCAGCTCCTTCGTGACGGTGGCCTTCCTTCTCTCCCTGGCTCTCTTCTCGTTTTCGTTGTTGAGCCCTGGAAGGGTGAGTCCCGACTTTGTCCCGTCTTTCAGTTCTTCCAGCTCCTTCTTCGCCCACTGAAGATACCCGACAGCCTGTCCAGCTCGATCCATTCCCCCACTCTCTCCGCAATCAACGCCCAACCACTTACTCGCCAATGCGGAGTGTAATGCAGCTTCGTCGGCGAGGTACCTCTTTAACTCTGGAGTAGCTTCCTCGACACTTCCTTCATTTGCGTCGTCATCGGTGTCCTTGTTCTTACCAAACGATGGTTTGAACTTGGCTTTCTTCGACCCACTTGCGGTTTTCACTAGCGATCGGGCGGACGAGAATAGGGATGCGCATTCTAGGTGTAGCTTCGCGATGAGCCCTGGCGGAGGGTGTGACTTGGGTAACGGGGGCCCGGGAGTGACGATATTGTCGTACGCCGACTTGGAGAGCAACTTCCGAATAGCCAGTGTTTGAGCCTCTGCCAAGGCCATCCTAGGGGGGTCTGGGTTTAGAATGACCACGGACTATTACCCAACTCATGGTACAATACCTCGATAACCCAATCGTAACTTCTCGGGAAAGCTCGGGTGGGTTAGCGTGATCCTTCTTGATCGTTTGTTTCTCCTGTTCCCACTTCCAGAGGACGGTTTTCGCGACGTACTCGAATATCCCGGAGGCTTTGCAAAGAAGGGTCACTGCAAAGTTCAGTCGTTCGTCTTTGGCTTTCAGGTCGCTGCCCATGGTTGCTCTATCGTACTCGTAATCCCCGAGAGAGATCACTACGCAGTGCGCGAGATTTGACAGACAGTACCCGTACGTCAGGATCGAGAAGGTCATCTCCGCTGAGAGCGCTGCAAACGAGAGTTTTGAGGATGAATGAAGGAAAGATGACGATAAGGTAGATCTCCAGCTAAAATCTGGGATGAATGGCTATATGAACTAGGGGACTTGGGAATGAGGCCGGCGAACGCGGACCTGGGGTTGACCGAGGCACCAACTCGTCACTATCGCGGCATGCAGCTATCCCAGCCAGCAGTGGGAGATAGTCATCCAGAGTCTGAGCACGTTAGGAAGTAGGTCAACGCCCTCTCGACAAACAACGCCTATGAGACCAAGCCGAACCTTCACAAGCCTGAGGTAATCCTTCTCGGAGTTCCGTTTCGTGTCTTTGAGCAGCGTGCGTAAGTTGGCCCGGCGTTCGGTCGTGTCTGCCACTTGGGCTATGTATGACCCCACTGCATCACCGTAGCAGCTCGAGAATGAGAGTGGTTCTGTTGTTGGGAGTTCGTAGAAGTAGCCGCTCATGACGGTTTCGAGATAAGATCACAGATTGATCGTCAGTGCAGCCGTGACGGTTCTCGATCGAGCGACGGAACAAACGGGTGTGGATCTAATGATGAATTGGTGACTGATATCTATGCTACGGTATGGGCGGGTGCATGTGGGTGATATGCAGTAGTTTATCGTTTAGATTTTTTTGCCCGCGAACCGGTCTGTCCCGGCTGCTTTCGCTTTTTCGACCCGGTTTGGGCTTCCTGGAGTTGACAAACCTCGTTCATCATGTCCAACAGTATTCGCTTTTCCCCCGCTCGAACGATGACTGCATTGCGCCTCCTCGGTGGAAGGTCCGACTCCGAAAGGAGTTCCCAGTCAGTCTGCAAGACAGATCAGCTTTCCTATCGCTCGGCCTCGGGCACCGAAACATTACCTCGATTGGGGAGGGAAACTCGTCCAGTCTTCGTTGCAAGCCTTTATTGATGACATCGAGTACAGTTGAGCCATCTTCTTCGCTGAGCTTCGGTTTTGGGAGCTTTTGTTCTTCTCTGGCTTTCTCCCAGTCCTGGGATGGCAGAAGGAGCAGCCGGGCGAAAGAGATCAGGGGAGGCGGAATTTCAAGGTCCTCGGCTTCAATCACAAACGTACTAGCAACCAACTTAGTTGGATCGGAAATCACGCGGTAGGAGACGAGAACTCACTCATCACCGGACTCCTCCAGCCACCAGTCAATGCGTTCTTGCAGGGCCTCGGCACTCGCGCCATCTGGGGACCCACCTATGATGAGGGAGACGAAAACGTTCGACGGGACCTCAACTACGTCCCCGGGGTTGCCTTGGCCTCCTCCTGGTAAATCAAAAACATCAACGTGGCCATATCGTCGAAGCAGTTCTGAATTGGGAAGTTCTCCGTATGTGTTCCACTACCGCAAGGTAATTCGGCGCGTGGTCATCATCACGGTGAGGTTGAAACTCACGATCTGGTCCCCGGCCGCGATCGGTTTGGTCGCCACCATTTTAAGTTCCAGCTGCTCATGAAATAACCGTGCCTAAAATGTATGAATCAGGTGTGGGCAAGATCGCTGACCGGGTAACATACGTTGTTGTACCCGGATCTGGCATTTAACATATCAGCCATGGGAACCATAGCTACATCACCAGAGTCGGTTTCGTCTTCGTCATCAGAGTCACCACCATGCTCCTCCTCGACGCCGTCGCCGTCGTGACCTTCGTCGGGTTTTGTGGAGTTTTCATGGTCACCATCCACATCCATCTCAGCTTGGGGTGTTCCATTGTCTTCCCCATCATTCACGGAAGGATCCCACTTCTCGACTTGGAAGCTCCTCGAGAGAATTCTGCTGCCCATAACGTGATACCGCTCGAGTGTGTACCACCGGTCCAAATGTTCCGGGAGAAACAGATCTGGACGACTCTTTACTGCAGGCACAACTTTGTTGTGATAATCGTTCTCTGCATCGGACTTGCCTATCTTGTCTAAAGGTATAGCTTTAGAGCGATTGCATATAAGAAAGGGCCACGGAGGCGGGTACCTACGACGGAGGTTCCGCGAAGTTCCCCCAACTCCTCGTCGTTCCAAAACATTGGCGTATCGAAATGTGATGGTAACGAAGCTTGACTCGCAATTGATGAATCTCCGCGGCAGGCGTATTTGAAAGGCCGCGACCTACCGATATACTGAAACCATTTGGACCGTTCCACTCTGGATTCTTCCCACATCATGCAGAGGATCAATCCAGCCCAGCCTTTGTGAAGTTGAAATGACTCCCATGAATCGTTCCCAAAGAGATCGGGAAGAGCACATGATCTCGTTGAAAGAGTCAAGGTTCTTGGTATTGAAAAAAGGACATGACCTCCCTTTTGAAAGACGTTAGGTGACTGTTTACTCCGCAGCAATGAATAGGGCAATGCACACGCATCATACCGGAATATCCTTCAGGGCGATTGCTCCCCAGCCTTGACCAGGGAACTCTGCAAGCCCGAAGCGTTCTGTGTCTACGGTCCCGCCTTGGGAGGTAAACCATGGCATCAGCTGGTTCATTCTAAGAAATAAAAGAAGGCTAAATCCGAGCAGAGATCTTGGCCGCGGGTGGTGGCGATGGTTTTTTCGCGCGTCGATCTCCGATACCCCGATCGTGAATCGTTGTGACCGTCACGCTCTCTTCTTGCGGGTTTCATTCGATAGGCCGGTTTCCAGGGAATGCTACGGCGACCTCGTGCAACCTCGACGCATCGCACTCCCTACGACACGTCTCAACCCTCTGCCCACAATTTGCGACTTACGGGGCGTATTCCCATTCCTCCCTGAAGATTCGGGCCAGACTCTCTCTCTCTATGCCAGTTTCTCCGTGATATCTGGCCCCCACGGTCGCCCGATCGTCAGCTCGGGACGGTGACGAACTCCCCCGGTGGCACCGGCACCCCTGCGATCCTTTCTGCCGGCCCGGGCTGGACAGCGATATTTGCGGCCGTTTCGAACCGCACGAAAGAAATTCCGGGTGAATATGCGTAGCACAGCACATGATTTCGCGTCGGTTCGATAGCAATGGCCGTGGCCTATCCAACCAATTGTTTAGAGGAAGAACCATCCATGCGTATAATCAAGGACACCTTATCCGATACACTGAGCACTGATGACTGCAAACTAAGACTGTCGCATCCAGGGGGGCATAAGACTCTATTGTGCATGGCCACCGCTTCATTGGCAATACCTACACCTCACATCAGGATCAGGCGGCTGCCGGATGTGATTCTCTCCCTCCTTCCCCACCTCAGTTCCCGTTTCACCTCCGCTCCAACAACGCATCGCCGTTGAGGCGCCCGATAATAGCCAGACGTCAGGAAGAGGGCCCGATACAACCCCCGGAGGTTGAGAGATGATGACAAAAAAGAGAAAGGATGAGTAAAAACGTGTTTGGGGATGAATGGAGGTAGGCAGTGCTCGCCTGAGGCGAGGTTTCCACCTAATCCTGGGACATGGTGGATTGACAACATAACCAGTCCTTAATTATTTGATTATGCTGCTGGCCTGGTCCGTATTGGGGAATGGTCGCCGGCCCTACCACTCGGGACGTGTGGAATTATATATAACGAAGACCATCTTGGACCCTGTGCCCGGTAACAATGTCCACTCCACACCTTACCAAGTGCCTTTGCCATGGGTATGTGTTCTGGGGACACGTCCACGAAGGGTCGCAAAGCACTGCCGACTTACAGGCAAGGGAAACTGTCTCTCATGACTCATATCTAATGCGCTTTGTTCCAATAGGCAGGGACCAGTGCCATTGACCTCGAACGAATCTATGGATCTGGGGATCGGCAGACTCTCTCAGAGTCCTCGAACATATCTGATTCATTTGTCCATCCCGGCGCATTGGTAGTGGTCCCTGCACCCCCCTCGGTCAATGTTCTCGGCCCTCGGCTGCCGCCCCAGTGTAGCTGCGGGTTGTGTGGAGGGTTGGATGTGCCACAACGACTGTACCAGTCCGTCCAAACGTCTCCTAATCTCGATCACCGGTCGGATGGAGAGACTCTCGGCTTTTCAAAGGGAGGATGTGGTGTGCGCGTTATCGACGCAATCGAGAACCGCTTGAGCGGTTTGGTGGGAGGCGATGACCTAATGTTCGTCCGCGCTGCCGTTTCTACCTTCTCTCTCAGAATTGAGGTAGGTTACTCATTTGGTTCGCACGTCGGAAGCTGGGGTGTTGACCTCTTGACTTAGTGGCCGGGATACCGCATGTGGACGGGAAAGGTACATTTGGTTCACCGCCGTGTGTTGTTCCAGGGTTCTCAAACGAGTGTCAGTTCAGGGCAAAGAGCTGGGGCGGAACCAATGGCCCTGTGACCCGTTCACGTCTGGTAGCACAACTGGGGAAACGTATCGCCGAATTTGTCGAGGTCAGATTCGCTCTGTGTTGGTGGACAGGTTATGTCTAATCCTCTATACCTCAGGCTATGGAAGATGTGGAATGTGGAGACCTTGCATGGAAGGTTGGGTCGAAGAACGTTAAGGTTGACAATATTGTATTGGTGTCGTTGACTCGTGTATCCAAGGGCTCTTGGCAGCCACTTCTCAGGCTCTTAGCCTAGACATTGTATCTTCCGTTTCATGGCGGTGTGGGTAATAGGACTTGTTTGTTGTTAGCCACAATTTCTCTCCATTTTTCGGACCCAGATTTCCGGGTGATGTAGGGTGTGACGTGAATGCACGTGATGCATGACGAAGGCGCCACAAAGTGACAAACCAATCGCGAAGCGCAGGGCATGCTCCTTACTGTCTTCCTCGTTCTACCCATAATGTCTCTGCTTTCGACTCTCTCTAGGTCCACTGCGCGCACCTTCACTCGCACTGCGGCGAACAGGACTCCCGCCGTATTTGCGAGGGGAGAACACACGCTTCCAAAACTCCCATATGCTTACGACGTGAGTCCGCGCCCTTACCTGCCATCTCACTGTCCGGTGGAAGCTAGACCAACGTTGACACGGCCGGACTGGATTGCGCGTGTAGGCCCTCGAGCCATACATCTCAGGGGAGATCATGGAGCTTCACCACAGCAAGCACCACCAGACCTACGTGAACGGTCTGAACACGGCGGAGGCGTCCTTCGCCAAGGCTACATCCACCAAGGAGCTCATCGCGTTGCAGCCCGCATTGAAGTTCAATGGGGGAGGCCACATCAACCATTCCCTCTTTTGGAAGAACCTTTCCCCAGCCAACCAGGATGGCGGAAAGCTCTCAGATGGTCCCCTAAAGAAGGCCCTGATTGCTGATTTTGGTGGCGTCGAGGAGTTCAAAAAGCAGATGAACACCGTTACTGCTGGCATTCAAGGTAGTGGCTGGGGTTGGCTCGTACGTGCTTTCGGTTTGAATCCGTCAGCCACCGATCATTCTGAGCTGACGGAACCATATCAGGGGTACAACAAATCTACGAAGAAACTCGAAATCGTCACCACCGCCAACCAAGATCCGCTCCTTTGTAAGTAGTGACCGGATGAGTGTACTTGTGCTCACAACTTGGTTTCTTCCAGCTCACGAGCCCATCATCGGAATTGATATCTGGGAGCATGTTCGTAAACCTCCACGAAGCCACGCAACATTGTGTTTCTAACTTCTGCGATTCCGACAGGCCTTCTACTTACAATACAAAAACGTTAAGCCGGACGTAAGTCCCGCCTGCCGCGTACCGCTCAACTCGTTGCTGACTTCGTCTGGCAGTACCTCAATGCCATTTGGAACGTCATCAACTTCACGGAGGCGGAGAAGCGATACCTCGAGGCCAAGCATTGATCCAGCTCAAAAGTACAACACCTGTAGCACTGATATAGCAATCCAACATTGAAAACAAAAAGTATAAGAATAGAATGAACGGTGGAAACGCCCAGCGAAGTAGCGCCGTTGAAGCCGGCTGGTACAGAAGTTATCAGCCACGTCTCAAACCTACATCCTGCGGGACTCTATTTATCAAGTGCGCCGTCGTCCTCCCTTGGTCGCTTGTGTCCAGTTCGAATATCCAGTGACGATAACTGAGGGGGTGCAGCGACACCTGTGACGCCCACAACGAGTCCCTTCAGCCACCCATTCTCCCTCCTGAGACCCTCGCACTCCTTCTCTAATTCGCTGACCTTGACCTCGAATTCCTTGGCCTTCTTCTCGAGGGCAGCCTCCCTCTCCTTCTTTTTCAAGCGGAATCGTGCCGATGCAGCAGTGTTTCTTCGACGCTTATCTTCTGTAGGACCGAGTGGGGTGGGATTGTGTTCATCAGCGGCATCGATGGGGAGAGCATCGGTGTCTGTAGGAGACTTAGTCACCCGTGCGCGCTTGGGTGCAGGAGGGGACTGCTTATTCAGCTGAGCCTCCGCATTCGAAGTGTGTGGGGTGGTGGGGACCTGGACCTGGGAGGAGGTGGAAAGAGGGAGCGATAAGAGTTGTGCGAGTGACGGCATGTTTGGGGGTAGCGTGGGACCAGACAGGGCGGGTGGGTGGAGCTGGAGTTGTTGCTGAAGCTGCTGCTGTAGCTGAATGCCGAGGGGATTTACACCGAAGGAAGTGAGGAGGGCAGCGAGATCTTGCTGGATCTGCCTCGGCCCCGATGCCGGGACTGGCGGGGAGTTTTGGGCTGGGAGGGGGATGCCGGTGACGACGTTCTCGTGAGCATCACTGGGATAGAGCAGGTCGCCTTCCTTGGATGCGGTCTCGTCGTCGTCACCATCGTCGCTGGGGGATTTTCCTTCTCTCTGGCGTGATGATTCACCCTTACGGAGCAGATGATCTTCAGACTCGAATGAGATGTTAGTCCACAAGTCGAGTTGGGCGTTGAAATCGGAGTAGGTGGGGAAGTTGAGCAAATCCCGCGAGTCAGAAGAATACGACTTGGGGCTTGTGGCCGTTTCGATTTCGTTGAGGCCCGTGAGATTTGAAGGGGGCATCGTGCCTTGCGTGCTGGGGGGAGAAAACAGGCAAGGATGGCGAGTGCTTTGGGAGAAAAATAAAACAGGTTATCAAACGCTGACTAAGTCCGCCGATCACATGCCCTCTCCAGCCTGCGCCTCCCGTACCTCGGTCCGAAACCATCCCTTTCCCACGCGGATCCACCCTGCATTGTCCTATCTTGGTCCCTACCGCACCCTCGCGGAGGAGCGTGCCTCCCTGATGGCGTCCCGACTGAGACAAAAGTCGATGTGTTCGTTCAAACCTTGGTTGTCTGCCATAAGCGTCCGAGAGCACACCGGACATTGCTGTTCTGTCTTATCTTCGCTTCTTTCTGATGTCGCGTAAGACGGGGGGTTCACTCTATCCGATTGGAACCGATCCGATGTTTCCTCGGGCACCTCGCCGAAGCAGGGCTCGTGCTCGTCGTCGTCGTCAGGGCTCTTGTCACGCATATCTCCACTCGTTCTCCGCCGTTTGCTCGAGCTCGTTTGATTTGCTCCAGTTGGCTCGAAGAACTGTTCCCCAGTCGAGTCAACATCCAACAGTCAACCTCCTCGCGCGATCGACTGATAGATTAAACGCACCCGCTTGATACCCTTCTTCTCATCCTCCCTGAGATCTTTGAGCTTGGTTACTCTCAACCCAATCAATCTCAAGCTTAGGGGAAACTCCGGCATCAACAATTCCTTCCCAATCTGACCTTGGAGGTTCAGCTACCGCACAAGGGACGGCCCAGAGGACGAACGGGACTAACGTTGAACAAGTCATCCTTCCTCGTGACCCAATGACTCATCGCTTTGGCACGAGTGCACACTAACGCAAATGCCATGTCGGATGGCGCAATCCAGGGAAAGATCCCGATCATTCCTCACCTTCATATGTACTCCGTTTGAACTTTAGAGTAACAGTGCGACCTGCCCAGTCCTTTTCCGCCATATCGCCTTCTAGTTCCTCGGCGACCTCTTCGAGCTTCCGTAGGATCTCGACCTTGTCTTCGAGAGGATTGAAGGTCCTACGGGGAATGTACGATGTCATCACGGGGCGTCATGGTTCGTGGGATTGTGCACACCTCTCGGCACCGATGCTCTTTCTCTCTCCTCTTCCCCAGGGCTCGACCACATTGGACCCAATACCTAGGTACGCACTGAACAGCGACCGCATCCCGAATTCTTTGTCCATGAGGAGAAGTACGGCACGATGAATGTATACGTCCCCACATGTCTTGATCCGTATGAAAACGTTTGATGAGCGGGAACAATGTGAGGCACTCTTTACCTTGATTCCGATCGAATCCAGCAGTCGTTCGGTTACGCGGCCAATCCCTGGTATTTTCCTGATTGGTAACTCTTTCATAAACTCTCGAATGACTTCCGCGTCAAACTCGAGGTGGAATTGGCCATTCGGTTTGTTCTAGAAGACCAATTATGTGAAAGATCATCCGCCATGCCGAGGGTAGCCCATTACCTTGTCTGAACAGATCTGGATCGACACGAGGCAACGTCATTCACGGAGATCAGGATATTACTGAGCAGCTATACCTTTGCAAGCATCTGCGACGTCATCCGCGTTAGTACAACGGCGACTCGACCCCGGAAGAACGTACCATGTTTGGAGCGATCCCTGCGCTGACTGTTAAGTTCATCTCCTCTCGTACACGGTCCCGCATCTGTTGTACACATTCAGCAACATCCATGTTATTGGTCCGACAGTATTCCGTGATACTGTGTCCCCCCACGGTTAACTCGATGAGTATAATTGTGGGCATGCGAACGCACTTAAGGTATCCTTCATCACAGCCGGCTGCGGACATATTAGGGTCATATTCACGAAAAATGTTCATGATTTTCCCGGAAACATCCATGTAGTGGTT
>Ga0307517_10007240_pt1 | contig 16236 bp, 18 predicted proteins | sample 23_EM_MG_FD_194515 | JGI IMG/M metagenome (GOLD analysis project Ga0307517, IMG submission 194515) | Populus trichocarpa ectomycorrhiza microbial communities from riparian zone in the Pacific Northwest, United States - 23_EM | ecosystem: Host-associated > Plants > Roots > Unclassified | place... | reverse complement strand
ATCCTCGGAAAGGTCGCAATTGAAGAACGCGAGGGTTGTCAACGAGGGGGGAGATGATGGGTTCGATAATAAAGTGGAGAGCTGGGGTATGCCGGTTTCGCACTCGACGGCAAGCGTCTCCAGACTAGGGAAGAATGACAGATAATTTGTCACTGGGTTGAGGGGGGGTGGATTCGATGACTTGCGGTGTATGAGGCGAAACTCGCGAACATTTGCGAGAGGGAGTAGAGGGAATTCTACGAAGAAGTCGATTGTAGCAAGGGGGGAGCTACCAAACGAGAACCTTCCATTCGGTCCGGATAGTCGGATACACCTGGGGTGAGTTTCATACTCGATGGAAGTGGGGGAGGGAAGGTTCGAAAGGTGTGTAGTGGAGACGCCGGTGAGGATTTCATTCAGCCCTGCGTTCCGGACATAGTACATGATTTCCAAGTGTGCGCCTCTCTGGAGTGCGATGTTGGAGATCAGGGCTTGTACTTCTGTCACGTAGCGGCAAGACAGTGACAGGTGTTGAAGTTGATTCCTGACCGGGGATTTGCGCTGGGAGCTACGAAGAGAAAAGTCCACGAATGAAATCCACAGGGTAGCACTTCGAAGAGAGTGATTTTCCTCCAAGAAGTCCAAAATGGTGTCCAAGTGAAGATGGAACTTGTGGTCTCTGAGGAACAGCGTTGTGAGAGCCCTGAGGCTAAGGAAGGAAGGATAAAGGGGAATATCGATCAATGTGAGAGACCTTAGGGAGAGGGCCGACGATCCAAATGGGTCGGCGGACCGGTTCCAGCCAGGTCTTGAACCTCTTTCAATCTTAAGTGATCGGAGGTTGGGCATTGATCGTGGAAAATCCGGAAACTCTGCGGTCACGCCCTCTGCTCCCGGCGGATCAAGGACGATCAAAGACCTAATATTTTGGATTTTGGGCCTTAGGAGGTCGGAGGCCCAGCCGTCCTCTCGGATCAGAAGCATGTCGAAAAGGATATCCAGGGGAGTGGTCTTAGCCCGCTCCAGGCTCAACCCCGCTAAGTTTCTACTGCTCCCGGTGGATACCGAAGTCCAATGGTCGGGTGTGGAGATGATGAGCTCGCGCCAGTATCGGCAAACGTGTGTCAGCGGAATGATTTGGCGTATACGGTGCGAAATCGGGCCATCCTGGACATATCGAGCGATACTAGAGATGATCTCCGGGGGTAACTTGTTCACCGGCCGCAACGCGTTTCGCAAGGAAGGTATGAGGTCCAGGACATCGTGCACCGTGATTTCGAGGTTTTCGATCTGAATGATTCGGCGTTAGCAGGTCACTCCACTCCACGTCCATTGAGGTGGGTGAGTCGGAGGCGTGCTCACTTCGATTCTCAGTGATGCGATGGAAACGATGGGGGGGAGACAAGCTTCTCGTAAACGGGAGGATTTCAGGCCGAGTTTCTCGGTCAACACACAGAGGAGTTCGGGTATGGAGAGGTCGTGAGCAGCCTCCAAAGACATGGTGATGACTGTCGCTCAAAAGTGTGGCGGGAAACGTAATCTCAGCTGGCATCGATCGTTTGATATACGCCGTGAGCGCGTGAGCGCCGGCGAGTGAACGTTGAACCCCGGTACGGTGATTCGCCTCATCGTGTACACAGGCGAGGGATACCCATAAAATCAGCCTGCGATAAAAGGACCAATGAAGCCGCCTCCTGAACTCCAACTTCCAACTCGACCCCATCTCCTCCAACGGGACTGCCCCCATATGACCGCACGTAAACGATCATGACCGGGCGCGCCTTGCTCGTCGGAAGAGTATAACTTGAGTGGAGAGACGAGGGGAGGTGTGTTATCGGTGAGGACCGAACCAGACCACGATCCGACTGTCGCCCGCCCGCCCGAATTTGTAGGATAGCGGAGTTGGTGGAGGAGGAAGAGGAAGGGGGTTCACATATATAGTTGTGTGGAGAAATTTCTGATGCCCGATATCATGCTGATAACCATTGTTTCTGCACCAGTTGGATGGCTTGGCGGAGATCGGGCGTGTGACTGATCAAGGCGCCGCCGCCAATGCTGGATACCGTACGAACTGAGGATACCTGCCCCGTGTATGCTATTCCCCAATAAAATCCACTCCGAGCGACGAACAAAACACGAAATGTAAACCAAACTCTAAATAGCGAAATGTAACGGGTAAACGTGAGACATGAGACGCAAGAAACGGTCACAATCGTCATCCTCAAACATCATGATAGACTCTCGGTCAACTTCATCAACATGGCTTCTATCCTCTTCTGCCTCTCCTCCATCACCTCCAAACGCCTGCTCAATCCAGGCTCACCACCCCCTTTTTCCTCGTCCTCTAGAACCTGTCCGGCGGTTTCGGGTATGCTAGAAGTCGAGGGATTAATCCGGATCGGGTCCGGACTCCTGGATAACTGGTCCCCATCATCCGACCTGGTCAAAGAATGCGATAGCTGCCTTGTGTCTGGATGCTGCCACGAATTCAGGGTAGAGGCCACTGGAGACGCATCTATGAGCGCACGGCCGCGGCGCCTAGGGCCGAGCGAAACTAATCTCCGCCGAGAAGCTGGACCATAGCTGAGGAGGTTCGGAGCTTTTGGAGGATTTTGGTTGTCTTCCTGATCTTCTGCGATGACATCCTCTTCGACAACGAGGGGCTGGAACAACAGAGCAAGTGGACTGGGGGACGAAGTTGCGGGGTTCACCAGGGAGTTTATCCTTGGTCTTGCTGGAAGTGGGTGTGTAGATCCTTTTGTAGGGACCTCTGGAATGGTTGGCGGGAACTGTAAATGTAGACTTCCACGGTCCCCACCACCTGACAGAGGAGCAGGTGCAGATTCCGGCTGAGCAGGTTGAGAATGGTTAAGTTCTGGCTCAGGAACGGGGGGAACGGTAAGGGCGGGGGCAGAAGGAGATGACGCTTTAGATTTGTCCGGTGCGTCGGACATCTGACCGTAGGAGTATTGAGACAATCGCCGTTGTCGGGCAGCGTTACTTGGAGGGAGGAGAGTATTATCGAAGTGTACGCTTACTCCATGATCTTCGTCGATTTCGAAAATCTACGTTTACTCTTGAGTGCCTGGTACCGGAGTTAGGGTGAAAGCTCAGCGTACCGCATCGATATCTGCATTAACCCCTGCCAATCCTTCAAAAAGGGCTGAAGGGGGGGTTAACTACCGTGCGTCTATGCCAAAAGTATGCCGAAAACACGTACTAATTCGCTTCAGCCGTCTGGGGAGGGAATCAAGCACCGTCTCCGCAGCGGAGGTGATCGTCTCGTAAAAATTATTCGATCCAGAACTTTTCGCCTGCCTTTCATACCATGCGATGCAGAGTAAGATCGGGAAACTCGTTGCTCTACGCGGAGGTTCAGGTCAATATAAAGACTACGACTGATCCAACGGTCCCCCACCTTATCATGAAAACATTGATCTAGAGTACGCAGAATCAGCCGCCTGCTACCTCAAATTATATGTACGGAAAACCGGCCTTGTGGAACCAACGTGGAGACAGTATTCGACTTGCCGGAAGCATAATGCACAGGGCCAACATATTGATAGGTGGTTGGTAGGAGAACAAGAAATCAGCTTTGACACTGTGAGTCGCGAAATGTTAGCAAATATTCCCTCGTAATCCTTTTCACACACCCTTCAATGGTAGATACAGCTTTCCGGAACATGGCCTAGAGAATCGTCGGTCAGCAAGAGGCCAAATGCGCAATTTGTAGAAATACCTCTGCGGCAGCATCCTCGTTGATTGTTGCAAATGTGTTCGATAAGATCTTAAGGTGAAAGACGAAAACATTTAATCGAGAACAAAAACGGGAGGCAGATCCCGATGCTTACGGAAACCAAGACTACACAACAATCAGCCTTTGTTCTGGTGAAGAGTCCAGCACAACATACCAGTCAAGAGCAATGTGTTACTGAGACATGCGTACGTTACCATCATAATTGGACCTAGATACGTGTGGAATTTGGCTGTGGGGGTGACAAATTGTCAATAGACCGTGGTGCGTGGATATGGAGACAACCTACTCGATTTCTCGAATCCACTCGCGTCTAGGCCGAAATAGAGGTCGAGCATCCACCACGCGATCTGCCTGATGAAAAATATCAACAGACGTCGACATTACTAGAGTCATGTATTACCCAATGGTGAAACTGTTTAACCGAGGATTCGCCCTTAGTACCAAACGTCGATCACTTAAGTTTACTTACTGTGCGTGGGTCCTTCCAAGTCTAAGGTAAAGGATCAGTTCAGGTTGGATCAACTATCTGGTGGAGGAAGTGGACTCACGTCCAGAGAGCGTATAGGAACCCAGCGAAGCAGAATGCCGCAATGAGCATCAGGGCGACAAACTGAACGAGCATAGCTCGCAACGAGAGAACCATGAGGTTGTTTCGCAATGTCACGAACGCGAGCCTGATCATGAGAGGATTAGAGCACGTTACAAGATGATTAGGTGTGTAATACCGGGGGAAGATGAACTACAGGACCGTTGTTCAGCTGGCCCGACACGGGAGAAGAGAAGTGACGTACACAACTGATCACAGCGAGCAGATCGATCCCGGTGGCCATAGCCCATTTACCTATAAAACATTAGATGACGCTTAGGGAGACCGATGGGGCCTTACTGTGCGCATATACGCCATACACTCTAAGTGTGAGATAGGCCCAGTAAACGCCGACTAATGGGAGGTCAGTCTGAAGTGGGGAGGGAACACGGATGTGAACTAACCAAAGGCCAGATCAAAACCATTCTGCAAAATCGATCAGAGTCAAAGCTACAGTCGAGCTGATTCTTACCCATGTTCCCTTGAAGAATACTAGATTCGAGGTCAGTCCACGTTCGAGGGAGGGCATCGGGTTTGTACGCACCGCTAATGCCATGTTCTTGCATGGCGGCAATTTTCTCGAGTGTGAAGCCGGATGCATATACCATGAAGGTGAGTTCTGCCGCATTGATAGTCTTGATCTGATTACGTTCTATGGCGATGACGAAAAGGACGAAAAGGATGATATAACTGGACGAAAATTAGCCATGATACACGACTCTGCAGGTTCACAATCGCGTACTTCAAGTATTCGAGGACTGAGCGGATTGCAGGGACTTTGAGACGCTGCAGAAAGTCAATACCGGACCCTCGCGCTGTCTAAACAGGCCGCTTACGTAGTGATCCAACAGGGGTGCCTTATGGGGGTCATAGAAGTGGATTGGTGTCCTCTTGTATGTCTATGAACAGGTAAGCCACGCACGGGTTGACACATTGCAACTTACGTCTGAGATCATAGAGTGGTTGCCTCGTGCCTGATAGACACATTTACCACTGTGATACAGGTTGGTGGAGGCCCGATGTTGGTAAGCGGACAACATACCTCCAAATAGCATCAATGACCCTCTGGCACGGTGAACTCTTAATGAAACGCTTGGCTTTGCTGATGATGGCTAGCTCAATGGCATTACCGACAGTCTCCTCGATGTCATCATCTCGTTCTTGTCTCGCATTTTCGAGGATACCAGCATCGCATCCCATGAAGACCGGCCAGTTGGTAGTGATTGCCAAGGCAAGGTCCAGTAAACTATCCGCATATACTCGCATGGTTCGAATTGCCAATATTTCGCATAAGATGGCCCTGGACCGAGACAAAGATACAGTTGCGAGATTCTGATCGCGATAGAAGCGGACGCGGTTGATTAAGAAACAGAACACGACGGATTTGTTGCCTTGCCTCTGGATGGCATTGTATTTCTCTTCGAGGGGACGGACAAGGGTGTAGGTAAGGTCGGGGGCGGTCAGCTGCTCGGGCAATCAGATGGCACGAGACAAACACGAGGCAACCTGAACGCACGGCTTCATAACTGAGGGGTGTGTCTGCGCAACGTTCAGGTGGGGTTCACGAGGCAAAAAAGTGAATGAAATGATACCTATAAAGTGCTGGAAGACGAAAGAAGAAACTGTATTCAACTAGACGCGCAGACAGACAGAGACGATAAGAGAATTACCACGACATCCTGGGGCGAGCGTCAGCTAGGAAAACAATGGACAAGTGGGTGGAACATACGGCTCGAATCATATGAATGATAGGCCAGACGGAGGTCGAGTTGATCTCTTCTGTGTGCAGTAGAGGCTGCATCTGCTGTATTTCCTCGTGCCCGGGACCGTCCCGCATCGTCGTTGTCGCAGGCAAGGACGTCATTCGCCTAACTTGGCCGATTCCCGTCAGTGGCAACTCCCGGGTCAGGCGCGTCCGACACTCCCTTTCATCACACCGCGCATCCTGCACTCGACGACGGCGACGACGATGCAGACAAACGCAAAGTCGGCCCAACAGTCCGCCGTCAAGATCTACAATGCCGTCTATTCATCTGTCCAGGTCTGCTCACCTCTCAATTTTCCTTCCACCAATCGTAATCTCACAACGCGAGAATCGTCCACAGGTCTATGAATGCATGGTCCGAGGCATCGCAGTCATGCGCAGGCGCGCAGATTCCTATGTAAATGCGACCCAAATCCTCAAAGTTGCAGGTGTAGAGAAGGGCAGGCGGACGAAAATCTTGGAGAAGGAGATTTTACCAGGCAAGCACGAAATCGTTCAGGGTGGCTACGGAAAGTACCAGGGAACCTGGTATGTGTCTCCATTCGTCAAACTAAATATATTCCTTACGAGTGCTCAGGATTCCCCTCGAGCGGGGTCAAGAACTCGCTCAGCGTTACGGTGTGGCCCCTCTGCTATCGCCCTTGTTTGACTTCGTCCCGACCACCTCTACGGGGAATCCAATGCCATCGATGTCAAGCCAAACCCAGTCCACCCAACCCGCTCCGACTCCCCGACCATTGTCTGCTTCGTCATCGTTCTCTAGTATGGGAGCGACAAACAGCTATGGCCCTGGGAGCCTAGGACCCGCCCCAATCATGCCTGGATCTGCTATGAGGCTCTTGAACCAAGGGCGTGCGCAAGGATTGTTCACTCCGTCTACGTCTACACCGGCCTCACGACAGAATACATATACATCACCCACGCCCGCATACAACTCCACCGCCGGATACAACCCCTCCAGCCCATATGTCCCTACGGCCTTATCTCCCACCCCGTCCACCTCGTCACAACAACTGAAGCGAACACGTTCTGACATGGAAGGAGATTCTGTGACACCTCGGACGGCCGCCCCCTCTCAACCTCTACCCCAACAAAGCACCCAGGCAAATAGCACCCCCGAAAATAACACCCCTCGTCCGTCTTCTAGCACTCCTGTTCTCAATGGTGACGATAACCCCCCACCAGCGAAGAGGTCTAGGAAAGAACTCGTGACAGCCAACTCCGTTGATGGTCAAGATACCACTCCAACCCGGCCAGGATCGAGAAATTCTATTACCATGGAAGGTTTGTACTGTTCCCGGCGTTTACTTCGAGCTCGATCATTGACTAATCTTGATTAATCCGTCACCCTCAGCTGACGGACCAGCGAATCTTGAGACTCACAACCCTCGGTTTTATACCAGGATCCCCACTCAGAAGTTTACGGACCTTCGCGCACCTCTGTCTGACTCTCGCAAGATCGCCATTGTTAACCTCGTCCACCGGTCCGACGATGCCGCCGCAATTCTCGACCTCTTGCGCCAATACCCCCCCGATAATCCTGGACAAACGGACTACGATATCCTCCTTGATGAACAGGGCCATACAACGTTGCACCTTGCAGCCAGCATGGCCAGGTTGCAGACAGTCGAGGCTCTCGTAAACGCGGGGGCGGACATAAATCGGGGTAACTATAACGGAGAGACCCCATTGATCAGATCGTGTCTCTCTACGGCAGCTTTCGAGCACCACTGCTTTCACACGATAGTCTTGCATCTTAACAAATCCATCAGAACGCTGGATTCTTCTCGGAAGACTGTTTTACACCACATCGTTTCTACAGCTGGGATCAAAGCCCGTGCTGTAGCTGCTCGGTATTACTTGGACCAGGTGTTCTATTGGATCGCGCATCACCAAGGGGGAGACTTTAGGTCCCTGATCAATCTACAAGACGAGAATGGCGATACAGCTCTGAATATCTCAGCGAGGGTCGGGAATCGATCATTGGTTAGGGCCTTGCTGGATGTTGGTGCGAACAAGATCCTGCCAAATAAGCTGGGGTTGCGGCCTGGTGACTTTGGCGTAGAAACTGAGGTGACTATATGCGTTATGATCGAGCTTTCGGTATGCCAGAGGTGCTTATCACTTCCTTGGAACCTCCTCACAGGAACTCTCTGGTGGCCCACGAGCAGAGGACCTATTGACCACCCTTCGTTCTGTCCCCCCTCCACCAGTACAAAAGAGCAACGAGATCATCGCGGCCATGACGACGATAATCCAAAATCTCAGTTCCGACTTCTCAGCGGAAATCAAGTCCAAACAAGACGCGTTCGATGTTATCCAAGTCCATTTACGCGCCGCCACTCGTGAACTCGCTGAACAGCGAAAGCAAATTCAGATCTGGCAAACGAAATGTGGGGAACTGGATAAATATTTGCAAAGAGTGCGAAACCTCGAGCAGGCATTGCACGATGAGGATCGGTTTGATTGGACCGGGAGGTTGACTGTGGGTGGTCTCGATGCGGGGCCAAGTGCGGGCTCTGCATTCAAGTGGAGGGGGACTAATTCGACAATGGTTGCCCTTGCGGGTTCCGTGGATATTTCGTTTGACCTTGGCGAGGCTTTCGCAGAGCCGACTCTACCTACTGGGGACTCTGTGGCGAGTTTGGTGAGATTAAGGAGGTTGAAGATGTGGCATCAGAGGGTGGAGGGCCTGATGGAGGCCAGGTTGCGTAATCTCAGAGGAGCCAGTGCTGAGAAGGAGTTCCAGTGTAAGAAGATCGTGGCTATGTGCACTGGCGTGGGGATCGATAGGGTGGAAGATGTGAGTTTTTGCTCTACCTCCCTCCATGTTGATGAACTGTTGGGCTGACTCGTTCCTTCTAGATGTTGGAGACGCTGTTGACGGCGGTAGAGTCGGAATCCCAGTTCATTGATATTGCACGCGTATCAGGGTTTATGCAAAAGGTTTGATTTCCAGTCTGTCCGCCGGTAGTCCAACATGCTCAAGACTGGACATCATTCAGGTTCGCAATGGTGTGATATAGTAACGGTGAAAGGTCGAGCCGTATACCACTGTATCGTTTTTCTCGTCCCCATGCATGTGCAATCTGCTCTCGTATCGTTATTCATATCTCCCTCTCAAGATTCACACACCCATTGTACACTACCCCACCACCCACCCACAGACTGTTCATCTTGGTCATTTAGCCATTTGTATCGTTTTCGTCCTTCAGTGACGATATCCCTCAGTTTTTTTCTTATGTGCAAAGCCTGTGTGCGTTGGCCTAAAGACCAACGGGTTCGTACTTGCTCGCTTGGGGACCTTAAAGCCTCACCGAGTTCGATACACGTGTACGTACGAGCAGGATAGGACTTCGCAAAGGTTTTGATAGCTATCTGGATATAGCAAACTGTGGGTGCATTTACAAAGGGCTACTAGACAATGTGACGAATAGTATAACGATGAGTGTAATCATAATACCGGTACTTCCTCCGGAGCAAACAGTTGAAAGTTCCTCATATATGTCCCCGACGCCAACAACTGAGCGTCGGGGGACAAATCCACCGACATGACCTTTCCAGAATCCGTCGGGAATGTCTTTAATAGATACCAATCGTCCGCTGACCACAACTTGACGAACCCATCGTACCCCGCGCTGGCGAGGTACATCCCTGATCTTAACCTCCACTCCTCCCTGTCTTCACCGGGTTTACTTGGGTCTCCCGAATCGTCCATATCGACGTCATCATCATCGCCCTCTGAAGGGCCGTTAACCTCGGGCTTGGACGAGTACATCTCGTGGTTCTTGTAGAACCTCACATCCGCTACGTTTGACGTATGTGCCGGGATGGTGTAGAGGGCTTTAGAAGCACGCATGTCCCATATCCGAATCGTGTCGTCCCCTGAGCCGGTGGCGAGTTGATACCCGTTTGGTGAGAAGTCTAGACCGTAGATGGGTTGGACGTGACCGTCCAGGATCATCGCTGTTCGGCCTGTTCTCGTGTCCCAGACTCGTCCGATCGCGTCCAAGCCACTGGGGAACGTGATTCGTGGGTTGAGTGGATGTGGTTGGGGTATGAATAAGTGAGGACGTACCCAGAGGCAATCAGAGAACCATCCCCTTGGAATGCTACCGTATACACCTCTTTTGAATGCCCCTCTTGAAGCAGCAGCTCCTTCCCCTTTTCGGCGTCCCACAATCTCCACGAGGTATCGAAGCTTGCGCTGGCAACATATCTACCCGATGGGTGGAAAGCAACGCGACACACGCGTTCTTCGTGTCCTTCAAATACTGACAGGGGGGATTCGCTAGCGGGAAATAGGCTTGCGTCAGCAAAAGATGGCTTCCTGGGCAGGTCTCACCTTTTCAGTGACCATAGGGCTACTGTACCGTCAGCCCCACCACTGACGAGGTTGAGTGCTGTTTCAGATTGCGATAATGTGGCTTGAGGATGCCATGCCACGCCTCCAACCCTATCGCTATGTGCTGTTGAGGAGAATCAGATAAGCGGCTCTCTCACCAACGAACCCACTCGCCTGGTAATGTAGATATCGGAGTACATGCCGGAACATTCCACAGTCTCACATTTCCCGACCAACTTCCGGTCGCGAGTATTTTACTATTTGGGGAGAATCGAACTTGCGCGATTGGACGTTGGTCACCGATTTGTGAGCCCAAGTTCGCAAAGCTCTGGAAATGACGTTCGCCGGAGATCTAAGATTTGTGCACGGAAGAGCGTCAAGACGCACGCACCTTAACGTTCGCAAAGATCTTTTTCCGTAGGTCGATTAGTTTTCCCAAAGGGATTCTACTGTCAATCCGCTGCTGGGCGACGCGTTTTTGAGCTCTGAAACCAAAAAGAAACCGCAAGGAATATAGTAAGCACCTGATGCCTGATCACGCCAACAGGGCGGTATAGCGGAAATCCAACCTAGGTAGGGAGTACTCTGCTATTGACCTCCTGGCTTCGAGTAGATCCACAGTCCCTTCCGTGTAGAATTCCTGGAGTATGATTATAAACTTTGCACGTTTATTGTGAACGGGTGACATGGGCGAACCTCAGCCTCAGCTTCCTCCTCTTCTGAAGAGGATTCCTCGACCTCCGCCGCGCCCTCCCCACGAGCAGCATTGATTTGGGACAAGACATATATCAGTCGGTCTCGGCGATCTGCAGCCTTCAGCACATAAGAAACAAAGACGCGTACAAGAGAACGGAATACTCACTCGTTCACCGAATATCGTGATGGGTTCGCCAATTTCGCGTAGTCTGGCCTTGACTCTGTTATCGTCGGTGGGCACCGCGAGGGACCTGGCCTTTTTCTTTCTCTCGAGCTCGTCGAGGATGAGTTTGTTCTCAATGCGAGCATACTGGCCGTCGTCGGCGAGAGTGTCGAGCGTGATCTCGGCCATTGCAACCACGGTCGGGGAGGGTGAAGAGTTGGGCTGACGCCGGATTTGGACACCATCACTGCTTGCCACAGAACCCGCTGGTTCGCACAAGCAAGAGGGAAAACCGTGCGTCTTTCCGCGACTCGAGGCTGGGCATCTGACGACGTGTGTGCTTCAGGATGGACGGATTCGACGACTTGCTTGCTCCCACTAAACGCGCCCTCGAGGACAACCCGTTCGAGAATCCTTTCGCGCAACACAGATCAGGCTCTCCGGATCCATGGGCCTCTTTCTCTTCCCAGCTGGAGCACAATCCTTTTTCGGGCTCTGGTCCGGCCACCGTCGCCCCCGTTTTCGAACCTGAACCCCCCTCGCCTGTCTCAACCACCTCGGATCCTCTGAATTTAGCGATCGCGACGGAACAAGAACAAGAGGAACGGGTTCCATCTCCACCTCGGACACCGACCCAGTCCACGGCTTCTGGTTTCAAGGAGAGCATTATCGAGGAAGAACGTCAACCGACACCAGAGCCCGTATCGAAACCACCGCCTGAACCTGAACCCAGACCTGCGCCTGAACTAGAACCCGCAGCTCCCCAGCCAGAACTAGAACGCACACCTATCCAAGAGAATACGTCTCTCCCACCTACCACAGAACCTGTATCGCCTCCGTCGTCAAAAGGATTTGTGGCATTTACTCCTACGCATTCCCCAAGGGAGTCCGAGGCATATCCCGGACCCATCTCCTCGGTGATATCTCCACTCGATCATCCCGGTCTTGGTGGTGGTTTCGGGGATCCATTCGCAAGCGTTCCTACCATAGGGGGCGACGCTCTTGGTGGTGGATGGGAGTCTCAGTCTTCGAGTTTATTCGTTAATGGCGCGTCGCTTGAGTCGTCCAGGGAGCCCAGTCTGCCGGATGACGATGATGATGAGGACAACCGGCCCGTCGCTCAATCGCCCCTCCTAAGAGCGAAAGAGAAGGAAAGGGAGGCGGCGAACAATGTACGCCCTCTGCCCGTCCCACAACATCAAAACCCGCCAGGCTAACACATATTCAGGCTCTCAAGAACCCGCCACTCGATAAAAACACTGGTTTGCAACCCGTATTCTCAATAACAGTCGACGATCCGCAGAAGGTTGGAAGCCCAATCGGGGCATACACCATGTACACCGTCCACACGAGAGTGAGTACCTCCTACTTCGAGTTCTACAAGATGCCAAAGTCTCCCAGACGACCTCCCCCATGTTCAGCCGATCAGCCTTCTCCGTCCTACGTCGTTACTCAGACTTCTTATGGCTCTACGAAACACTTTCCTCGAATAACCCAGGGGTAGTCGTCCCCCCAGTTCCGGAGAAAAACACTTTCGGGAGATTCGACAACCAGTTTGTCCAACAACGGAGACTGGCTCTCGAGAGGTGCATACACAAGATGGCTAACCACCCCGTCCTACAAAAGGACCCGGATCTGAAACTGTTCTTGGAGAGCGATTCATTTTCCTTGGACATCAAACACAGGAAAGCTGAGATTGCTCACGAGCGTGGCGGTTTGATGGCTTCCATTGGACAGTCAATTGTTGGACCGAGGTTCTACGAGACAGACGAGGTATTTTTATCGATCCTCAGCGTATTGCTCCCAGACTCTAAGCAACAGCCTCATTAGTGGTTCGACCGGCAAAAAGCCTACTTAGACAGCCTTGAGTCTCAGCTCAAAGGACTTGTCAAAACCATAGAAGCGGTGATGAAAGCGCGAACAGATGTGGCTTCCGCAACCGGAGAATTCGCCCAGACTCTTTATGACCTCGCCGCTTCCGACCTTGGGGAATCACTATCGCACTCGATAAATGGGCTGGCTGGCGTGGAGAGCAAGGCTCAAGAATTTATGCGCATCCAGACCGATCAAGATATGATCACGCTCATGAGCACAGGCAAGTAACACACTCATACCTGACCAACACTGATCACTGATCTCAACCATCCGATCCCGTCTTCAGCTGATGAGTATGCGAGATTGGTAAATTCCGTCAGAGTGAGTTCTTCCATGGCCGACGTCCGCGACTTTCCTGACTTTTCTATACCCAAGTTGGCGTTTGCGTCGCGTATTCGTACGTACCACACTTGGCAAAATTGTGACGCGGATGTGCGGCGAGCAAAACAGAATCACGAGAAGAGTCGGGTCCAAGGACGAGCCAACAGTCAATCACTGAGCGTGATCGGGGAGGTTGGTCGTAACTCTAAACGATACAATACATCCCAACATCTCACTTCACACAGGCTGAGCGAAAAGCGCTGGACGCTAAGCAAGAGTTCGACCAAGCCTCCCGACTTGTTAAGACGGAGCTCGCGCGATTTGAGCAAGAGAGGGTAGAGGATTTCAGAGACTCGCTGCAAGCATTCCTTTCAGGAATGATTGACAGGCAGAAAGAGGTTCGCTGGCCTCTGGTACCCTCCTGGATTGTATTCTAGAGTCTTACTGTTTCTTGCTTCACTAGCTGATTGCGACCTGGGAATCCTACCAACAAGCACTCCTCAAGAAAGTCAACCCGCAGACTCCACAGCCACCACCTCCGACCCAAACAGATGCCTCGTCCGTGAACGGATCGGGAACAAGCTCGGCGGAGTCTGGTTGATTTCTTTGTTTTTTGGGACAATTGCGTACTTGTACATACTGACATTTATTGTGCCCGTAATGGGGGATGCTTTTCACATGACTAGGATCATCAATAAGACCCAAACCCGAGCCATGTAAAACTGGAGCTCGTGATGAGGAACCCGTAGAACTGATCGCGAACCGCGGAACGGACTTCGGGGTTCGGAGGTTGGGACTCGGGAGCAGGAGTCAAGGGCCGGGGTTAACTTTGGCGCGCAGATCCAGCCGCGATCCGTATGGTGAGGTGGAGGTATATAAGAAACCTTCCTGTACGGGATAGGAGTGCACTCTGTGACCCTCGTAACCACTGGTCCTCATGATTTTCGACATTACGATTGAAGTGCTTGCGGTATGTCGGGCTGAGCTGCTCACCACAAATGCAAGCCACCGGACGATAAGTTTGCTCCCTACTACTGCTTACATCCCCCTGTGTAGACCATCGTGGGAAAGTGCACCCAGAGGGGCAGGGACCCGGACACGATCAAGCCCCTCGGGCATGACGTTCACTCTCTCAACCGTAGGATTGCGTTCCCCAGAGAAAACCTGAAAGTGAGCCCGGTTTCAACCCCTCACCCTTCTCAACTATAACCTCATGTCCACCCTTCCGGTTGCTTCAGCGATTCATGTCCGCAAGCACGATATACACCACCCCGAACCCTATTCCACCGAGGGTATATACGATTAGCCCCCAAATGGCTATGGAGGTAGCACAGTTAGTGAAACCTCGTCCTTATCGCGCTCGGTACGCCCCGGAATTCGGGATGAAGATCAAAGTGGAGCCACTGTTCCCCAGGAAGAGGGTCGTGAACGCTGACATACGCGTTCGGAAACTGAGAGGACAGAAGTTCGGTAGTGGTTATACGTTCGCTAAGCCGAGCTTCACACAGAAACCACCAAGGTTCGCTTGACTGGTTGCTCATGTTGCGGACTGAGGCCGAGATGGTTCTATAGCCCACTCAGGAACGAACTCTCGGGTTGATTCCAGGTCGCCGTTGCTTCCTACCGCGGCCCGCAAGGCTCATTGCATATATTGAATGGTTTAAATCGTATGCCCGAACAAAAATTGGTGTGCTATATGTAGAGTAACAAGACTTCCCGGAGGATGGTCTACGTAATGCAAATGGAGTTGCATCGTTATCCCTCACAGAAATCAAGGCGTGTAAAAGGAATTCTGGAGCGACCCAGAAAGAGGGGTCAATTCTCCACGATGACACCCCACTGGTGGAAACCCCTCACAAGCGGTGGGGACCACAGTGGGGGACCCAGGGCCGGCAGATCTCGTCCACGACGTCATCTCCAGAATACCCAAACATGGGTGTCTCATCCTCCTCCGTCCAAAAGCTGAATGATATTCACTTCAGCCGCATACTGAACGCACTCTGGTGCTAGCACAATTTTCAGGGCTGCAGCCAATGAACGTTGAATTGAACCCTGACCAAAATCACCTGGCATTATCAGACCCCACAGCCTAGGACGAATGGGTCCTCGATTACCATGACGCGTGAAGTTCCACGGCTGGGTTCGATCCTGATCACCACCCGTTCGCGTCCGGACATTCTTTTCCACCTCCAGAGCCAGGCTGACCACCTATACTCGGGGGTCCTACAAGTCAGGTCGGTGCGGTCATGATAGTTGCATCACGATTTCCGAGATGAGGTTCCCCACCTCATGAGGTCCAAAATACACCGAAATGGCCGGTTGAAATATTCCGTGGGTTTTTCCGATGGAGGATCAACCAAGCATCGCTCCCGGAAGGTGCCAGCGATCCCGTGATCTAGACCTAATGGACGGTTTTCCGACATCCGCTTCTTGGCGCAACGGTGCGTACGTCCGAGGTGTGGTGGTAAACAGATGAGCTGCCATTCAAACGTCCCGCCCAATCCAGCCGATTTGACGTGATCACGTTTACAAGGCGAGCGCTAAGCACTGGACTTACTTGTCACCCCCATTTAATTCTTCATAAGAGGGTTCCAGGGGTCTATCAAGCAGCACAGCCTAAGCTCCCTATAAGTTTGTCTTGCGCGAATCTGGACCTGGGAAACCTGAAGACATCTCCCCATGACTTCCCCTTGGAAGGTCTATAGAGAGTAGGCTTATCCTCCACCTTCATGTATTCCAGTCAGACTCA
>Ga0307517_10007239_pt1 | contig 16238 bp, 20 predicted proteins | sample 23_EM_MG_FD_194515 | JGI IMG/M metagenome (GOLD analysis project Ga0307517, IMG submission 194515) | Populus trichocarpa ectomycorrhiza microbial communities from riparian zone in the Pacific Northwest, United States - 23_EM | ecosystem: Host-associated > Plants > Roots > Unclassified | place... | reverse complement strand
TTTTTGAAATTTGTTCATCCGCAATTCAAACACAACTCAAAATTCGAACTCAACGGCAGCGGAGTTTTCTCAAGTCAAGAACTACTCAACCGAGGGTCCAGCCGTGGTACCTGGAGTCCTTCGGGCGAGTTATCTGTACCGCCGGATGCAGATTTGATATACGGCTTCTTAGAGGTCGGATGAATGCAACCGTCCTTCAATGCAAGCATACGTCTAGAGATCTTTAACCATCGAAACTTCGTAAGATTCGGATTATCAGAGATTGCGAGTGGACACATACATCATTGATGACCCCAGGGCTGGCAGACGAGTTGAATTCGAAGAAAACGACGTGAGTGACACCCATTTTCGGGCCTGGTGGTTTAAGGGAAGTGTTGAGACTTGAAAGTTGGATGAAGAGGATAACGAGACCAAGGACAATGGCAACGATAGCTATGTCTCGTCGGGGGATGATGGAGAACGGCATTCTAGCATCGTAGCAGTGTGCCGAGCACGCTAATTCCCGACTTCCACGCTGAGAGTCAAGAAGGCTTGAAACTAAATACTTCGAGGGCTACTCCTCGTCAACCACCCAGCATTTTAGTTGAACCACAAAGACGCCTTCTATGGAGAGATTGAGCCGCTATCAGCATGATGGCATCTGGGTGCCGTGCCATTCCTCATCTCGGATTTCTCGCAACGCCTTTGCTTTCATGTGGGCGCTTGGATGACCTGGTGAAGAAATTCACAGGAGTGATTACCTTAGTCCAGCGAATGACGCCATGACTCAAGCAGTACATGCCTTTGTTCATTTCACATGGATCTATTTGCATGAACAGCTCTTCCGTGATATCATGTCATGACTAAAACTGTAAAATATTGTTGGAAATAGTAGATGTACCAGAATATTTGTGATTCATTACCCGTACAAAATTGGTACAAAACTATATATACTGTAACCCAAGCTTGACAATAGCACACTCATACCAATTTCTGGTGCAAGCAAGGTTTGAGCTGCCAACGGTGGCACCTACATAGTTGTAAGTTAGAGTATTATTGCAATTTTCAATAATAATGGCACTTCAAAAAAAACAAAAAAACAAAAAAAGTTTCAAACTTCCAAAAATCTGAACAGATCAAAGTGAAAAGGCCATAGAATCATTTTTGGGAATTCTGTTTTTTTTTTTTTTTTTTTTTTGAAAGTGCCATTATAAAAAGAGTGCAAGTGCTTTAACGCAAGATACCGGAACGGAACGGCGAGCGTGCGGCAAACTCCGGTTGAGGGCGTAAAGGTTGAGAGTTTTATTGAGCTCACCCTTGCTCCACAATGGCTACGTTCCAAGCCGTCAAAAAGGCGGTCACTCTTACCCCCTCTGTCCGCACCCTTCCAAGTGGTGTTCCCTATGGTCCCTTGCTCAACCTCGCCGTCAGGGCACCCCACGATGCCCATAGCCATGGTCACTCAGAACCAGGCATTCGTTCAGATGTTGCCCCGCGATGGGCCGGAGGTGTTTCGCGAACTTCGTCGGGATTGGTGTCCAAGACCTTCACCACTGGTCAGTCCTCCTTCACCCGCCTGCCTGTGTCCAGGTTTTCTCATTTTTCTCATCATTACAGTTTCCCCTTCCAACTATCAACGCCGTCTTATCCACACCTCCGTTGCCGTGAAAGACGTCCCAGACTACTCTGCATACCGCACCAATCCGGAGAGCAATCGCGCCCTTTCCTACTTTATGGTCGGTTCCATGGGTGTCATCTCTGCGTCTGCCGCCAAGTCCACCGTGTCAGAGTTCTTGCAGAGCATGGCTGCCTCCGCCGACGTTCTCGCTCTCGCAAAGGTTGAGGTCGACCTTTCCACCATTCCAGAGGGCAAGAACGTCATCATCAAGTGGCGTGGCAAACCAGTCTTCATTCGCCACAGAACTCAATCCGAGATCGAAGAGGCCCGCGCCGTCAACTGGAAGAGCTTCAGAGACCCTCAATCCGACGAGGAACGTGTCAAGAAGCCCGAGTGGCTTGTCATGTTGGGCGTCTGTACCCATCTGGGATGCGTGCCCATTGGTGAAGCTGGTGACTACGGAGGCTGGTGAGTTCAAGTGTTGTACATCCTCCCCGTTGCCCGCTCACTTCTCTCCAGGTTCTGCCCTTGTCATGGCTCTCACTACGATATCTGTTAGTCTCCTTTCTTCGTCATTAAATATTCTGCTTATCTTGTGTTCTAGCTGGTCGCGCTCGAAAAGGTCCAGCTCCTGTAAGTCTTTACCCTTCTTACCTGTAATGCACCAACTCAAATTCTCTCCCGCTTAGTTGAATCTCGAAGTCCCACAGCACGAGTTCAACGAAGTAGAGGAAAAACTTGTCATTGGTTAAATACTATTAGAAGCCCGCGGTATATTAGTATATTATATTAGAGGCGACCTATGGAAATTTTTATTCTGCTCTCCTTGACATAGATACCCCCTTGGACACCTGTCCAAAGCAGTATGCCTGATATTTTGCCTTCGCCGTACACAAGTCATGCACGCCCTAATGTTTTTGCTACAATCTTGACTTCCAAGCTAGAACCTCACCTGTTTATTAATGATGCGGTCGTAGCCGAGGCCTAAGGTATTCTATTTCCCATGAGCGCCATTCTTGACTTTAACCACCACCATCAAAACGTCTCCCTGCTAAAACCCCCCTCTGAGAACCCCAAAACGTCTACTTTTTATCATCTCTGAGATGGCTAAAGTCGACGTGATAACTTTCGCAACATTGACGAACTTGATAAGCTTCAATGGTCTTTATCTCATCGGATATGCCTGGCTATTTGGAATGTGTTGGTATTTGCAGGCTTAATTTCCACAAACGAAGCTCACAAGAATTATTATCAGCGATTTGGATAACATTCTTTGGAGGTATGTTTCCGCTTATAATTCATTGAGCATCATTTATATAGAGTTGCTCGATAGGTGTCATTGCATACAAAACCCTCCGTGCGTTGCCTTTAATATTTGATTGAGAACAAAGACGAACCTTTTTACACAGCTCGTCAACATTTTAGCGTTTTGCAGCACAAGACATTCCCAATTTACTTTGTTCTTTCGATGCTTCTATCTTCTAGCCTTCTGGCAATCTGGATACTCAACCACCCTGATGTCTTGGTGTACCTAGCACGTCCTAACGTTGGCGATGTTGCCCAAGTTTACGCCCTTGGAACGGTCCTATTTTCGCAGGCCCTGAACTATTTCGTAATTGGGCCATTAACGAGCAAGTGCGTTCGAAGGATTAGACCTTCTGCAACATGAGGTTGCTAACATTCGATTTAGGACTATGTTCCAGCGACAGAGGCTTGAGAAAGAAGAAGGAAGACTATACAATGAAGCAGGGGTACAGATTTTATATCGGGAACACGCATTTAATACTCATTTCTATGAATCAGGTTTCTGCTGATATGAAAGCCTTGAATCGTCGGTTTGGCAAGCTGCATGGGATCAGCTCACTCGCCAACCTTTTTTCTGTTATTGCTCTGGGATTCCATGGGTTGTGGATCGGCAACGTGGGAGTACAGGGTTATTGAACACAGAGAAGTCTGAAGTCAGATGTTTAGCACGATGATCTTTATAGCGAGGAGAAACAGACTGTGTACCACTGACATCTTTTTGGTATGAAGAGCAAAACAAAAGATTGAAAAAAAGTACAATGCTCAACACACCATTTATGCACCGACTGACTCCAACTCTGGCACATATCCTTCCCGCAAACTCCTTTCCAACCGCCTGACTTCTTCTATAGATGCTGCGTTCCTGATCGCAGCTCTGACTTTCTCTTGATCTTCTTTCGACATAAGGCGACCAGCCTTTCCAGCCGTCGGTGCTGCCTTCGGTTCGTCAATCGTCAGAACAGTCTTTGTAGAGTTGGCAGACACGGTCGTAGATATCGTAGTCGCAAGCGCAGTTGGGAGGCCTTCTGCAGTTACGAAAATCGATTTTGCGTGAGCACGCTCCTAAAATATCCAGCGACGAGTTGAGACGAGTGTTACAATGCGAATCAAGGTGCAGGTGAGCGCACCTTATCGCGAATTCTCTGAAAATCGATAACTCTTAGCCCAGGAACTCTCCAGGCAAGCCATTCGCGATACCATTTTTTTTCCCTGACCGGGTTGCCGAGCAAAGACAGATATTGGAGGTGCTTGAGCTCTTTGAGGGGTTCAAGGTCGCCAAGTTCGGATATGTTGTTGTTCGTCAGCACGAGCGTATGTAGGTTCGGCACAGAGAGATGGATTGATGGCGAAATGTTTTGTATTCGGTTGTTCGCAAGTAGGAGCGTGTGGAGTCGTTTGAGCAAGGGAAGATTGCCCAGCGTGACGATGGCGTTGTCTGTGAAATCTATGGCATCATGTTGGTCCTATGGATGAAGTTAGAATTGAGATATCGGAATTCAGCGATAGCAAACGCGTACCCGTGTAACACCCAAATTTTCGATGGCAGGGATTTTGTAGCCTGACGAGGTTGTGTGAGCAGTTCGAGAACGACGATGGATCTTCTAACCTCTGAGATCAAGCTGGCGTTCTTTTAAGGGATTAAGTTGCGAGGAAGCTTGAGCGAGGAGCTCCGGAGTGAGCTTCATTTTCTTGGAGTTGTTATTGGAGAAATAATAAAGCTAATAAGCCGTGCCCATGCCTGCCAAGAACTCACTTCAACAATTCAGACTCAGATCAACGAGCTCTGGCACATCAACCAAGGGTGTTCAACTTTCTGTATAACCACTATAACCACTACAATGCGACCCTTGCACCAGCGATATACCCTGTCAGTATACTCCTACGACCCGTCAAATAAAATGCTCATTTCGTTGCAGATACAGCGAACGTAATGACACCTATATATTCGTACCGGAAGGAGAGGCGCAATCCCTAACAATACACCGGTCTTCTGGTGATATCGTTTTGAACTGTGAGTTGCTTGTGATATGTGAACGTATATACATACTAAGCAGTACCTCCCAGCGCCCAAATACACTGTCCCTTATGCTGCTCAAAGATCAGACAAAACAATATATGGCATCCTCGGTTTAATTTCGTTGACTTTGTGTACTTCACTGTCTTTTCACATTCTCTCTCCTGATTCACCATAACTCGTTCTTACAGCTGAATATGTAATTGTTGTAACTGGAAGAGCTCTGCAAACTCAATTCATGGGACACGACATATACCGAGCAACCGAATTCGATATCCTTCCCCTGGGTATCGTGTCGGCCTATATCCCCCCCCATCCTGTGGAATCTCATCTATTAGCGCTTGTGCGCTCTCATTTGAATGGCGGAAATTTCCTCTTCTCTTACACATGGGATTTGACGCGTCGACTACAAGTACTACGGGGCGCGGAAGAGAGTGATGCCGGGAAGTCGTTCTGGGAGGTGGTAAGTACGGCATTATTGTCTGCTTTCTGAGAAAATGTTCACGATACATCCTGCAGGTTGACGATCGCTTCTTTTGGAATAGGTGAATTTCAGCATCCTGCCAAAGATCGCATACTCAGGTTATTTCGATCAGATATCTCCAAACCAAACTCATCGATATTGCTTCTTCAAACCCAGCGGCTGCAGTATGTGTTCCGAACTTTTCTGTTGACAACCTTCTCTCAACTTTCGATGAAGTATGGATCCTTCATTTTGCCCATTATGTATGGGAGTATGTGCTGCTCTATTTTTAATTCTTTTATTCCGCTTACAACCGATCTGTAGCATTTGAAGTAAAGCCCACCTTCCTTCATGGCCGGCACATGCTCCTGGCTCTTATTAGCCGTCGTTCGCGATTCCGTGCCGGCACGCGTTATTTCAGACGCGGGATTGATCACAGTGGTCATGTCGCCAACTTCAACGAGTCAGAGCAGATACTTCTCGTAGAGGCCCAGACGTCTCCGGAGTCGGTGCGCGCCAACGACGACAGCTACGTGACGAAGCTAAGCTTCGTTCAAATTCGAGGAAGTGTGCCTGTGTTCTGGTCTGAAATCAACACCTTGAGGTATAAACCAGATCTTCAGATTATGGACCTGCAGGATACGGTATGTTTCAACCATGGCTCAAGTCTTTGCCATCAGAGACAAAAATGAACTGACGGATGCTCTTTCAGGGAAACGCCACGCAAATACATTTCACGAACCTAAAGAAGATATATGGTCAACAATCTTTGGTCAACCTTGTCAATCAAAAAGGTTACGAAAAACCGGTGAAAGAAGCGTACGAGCGCCAGATTACTGAGGTGTGTCTTTGAAGTTGTAATCCATCTGGTTGTACTTCTCAATGACGCATCCCCCCAAGTTGGACCTACACGACGTCAAATATGAATATTTCGACTTTCACGCAGAATGCAGAAATATGCGTTGGGATCGTATAAGTGTCCTTATTGACCAAATCAAGGAAGACGTGGACAAGAATGGGTGAGTTCTTGCACATTCCGAAGTCTAGTTTCTGACATTCCTCAAAAGTTACTTCCAGATAAGCCAGGGCGAAAGTGCACCTAAGAGAATTCAAACGGGGGTCGTTCGAACGAATTGCATGGACAACCTTGATCGTACCAATGTCGTTCAGGCTGCGCTCGCAAAATATACTCTCAATAATCAACTCAGGGACTTGGGCATATTATCTGCAGATGATGGCATCGACGACTACGAAGGGTTCAGCAAAGAATTCAGAGAATGTGAGTTTATGTCATCTTGTACCCTTTCCATAGATAACGAACAGTTTCCAGTGTGGGCTGATCATGCCGACAGTATTGCAAAAGCATATGGCGGTTCAGGCGCTTTGAAGTCAGATTTCACTCGGACCAATACACGAACCCGAAGGGGTGCTTTGGAAGATGGCTACAAATCTATAATGAGGTACCTGAAGAATAACTTCTTCGATGGCGCAAGACAGGTACATTTGACGCCAATGCACTCGGCTCTACCTGTTGATTAATTTCATCTGTAGGACGGCTTTGACTTGGTCACAGGAACATGGATACCGAGAAAGAACCCCTCTCTCTCTCTTTTCCTGATTAACGACCCTCGTCCACTGATAACCCGTTCTGTAAGTGCTTGCTTTCTCTCATTTTCGCAAATTCAAGAATTGTTGTAGATGCCTGCTATCGCTTCATTCTCACTTTTTATGATCTGTGCGGGTCTAACGTTGCCGCGTACATCAGGTTCGTTTCCCCAATGTTAAAAAAGAACCGTACCTAACGTTCACGATTAGATTATTCTTTGTTCTACTACTTCCTGTTGTGGTTCCTCCTGTTCGCCACCGCAGCGGTGTTCATTTTCATTCATGGCATTGAGTACGTTGCCTGGCCTCGTCTTAACCCACCTACGGACGTTATCTATTACACTGGACCTGGCTATCGCTCTGGCCATCACGGCAAGGGTCTGAACGGCCAAGCCGAACCGAGTTGGAAGTACTCCAAAGGGTCAGCTGGTGGTAGGAGGCGGGCCAAGAGCAACGTTGAGGAGGTCGAGCTTGGTACAATCAGGAAGAGGGTAGATTAATATATGATTTCTGCTTTGCGAATTATTTTTTACTACATACATATCCTTCGTGATCAGTGGCCACTGTTGAACGTCGAACATTAAACGTCAGACATTGGGCCATTTACATCAGACATTGAACTAAAAAATCTTCGGGATAAAAGACACCAGGCGTAAAATCATATTCCATATTATAAAAGATTCCATGGCTATAGGAGGAGATATCACAGATTGCTCTTATAATGTTTGTGGATTGACCCAGCAATCACTTGAGTCTGAGTATAACCTCCTACGGCTTGGGTGGAGGGGATCATGCCCTCTTCCTCCACTATAATAAAGTTAGTAGCAACCCGCAAGCCTCGAGGGCGCCAAATTTGATCTGCCGTCCCGGCGCCTGTTCGGCAAAGACTAACTGGAAGGGCACGTGATCCTGAGTTTTTTCTTATCAGTTTGAAGGACTCAAAACTTAAAGAGAAACCTTTTTCCAAACCCTCACTAAGACTACTTTTCTTTATATATAACCCCCCTAAAAGACATCGTAATGGCCAAAGGGACGAAACGGGGCTCTCCTGGTGCGGTGGATGAGAAGCATCCCATTACAAGTTCGGTGGTTGGTGAGGAAGAGTCGAAAAAGCTGGAGGAGATCCAACGCGATCTTGCACGCGTTGAGCTCGTTCTCGGTGTGTCTTTATCTTGAAACAATGACTTATGTATTTGTAAGCCTGATTTATTCCTCAGAACGTCAGGCTCAAGCCGCTTTGAAGCCTGTGTATGAAAGGCGCCGGGAGATTGTTAAAAGTATTCCTGGCTTTTGGCCCAACGCCCTCATTCGCCATAGTCTCTTCGCTTATCATGCCCAGCATAACGCGGACCAGAGTGCACTCAACTTCCTCGAGGATCTCTGGGTCGAGAAAGACCCCAATGAGCACCGATGCTTCACAGTTGAATTCGTGAGCAATCATGGTGTAGATATAAGTACAACGACTGAGACAACCTATTCTAGCACTTCAAAGAAAATCAGTTCTTCCACGACCTAGTCCTCAAGAAAGAGTACAAATACGTGCCTCCTCCTGCCGCGAAGACCGATACTCCAGACGAGAACGGTATCACCGAGTCGATGCTTGATTTCCACTGGGACCGCGACGTCGATATTTCGGTAAGCTTTGGACGTAATCAATTGTAGCATGACGTTTAATGATGGTTTGCATGCAGGCTAACAAGATCAACTGGAAAGAACCCGAAAAGGCGCTCACCAAAGTTTATCCCCGCGAGCTTGGTGAGGACGAGGATGAGATTGCCGACCCCGGCAGTTTTTTCAACTTTTTCGAACACTCAGCTGACCCGTCTGAGGTGTGTTTGGTCCTACTTACATTAGCCGGTGGCTATTCTAATACGGCGCAAATAGATCGGTGTTGTGATTGCAAATGAAATATTTCCGGAGGCGATTGAGTATTTCTTGGGCAACGTCAACGAAGAAGACATTACAGACTCTGAAGAGGAGGATGACGAGGAGGATGACGCGGCGGAGATTGACTTGGAAAAGCCGCGTAGCAAGAAAGCCCGGGTGTAAATGGTATTTTCTATGAGATTTTGTAGGAGGCATCTTCTATTTTTAGTTTGGTGAAATACAGAAAAGAATGGTTTGGTTCCCACAGTCCTTCCTTGTTGCCGCCCTCCATGAAATTCTCTTCTCCTACCGTCCTCGCTGTCGTCCCCATCTTGGTCGCTGCCCATGCCGACCATCTCAACCCCAGGGACCACGTTCTGGGCGCTCGCCAAGTCACTTCGCCAAGCCCGTCGTCATCAATCGCGTCAGGGTCATCTGGTTCCGCTGGGTTAACTGCCACTCCTTTGGTCACCACCACACTTCCCAGTGTCACTCTGTTGGCCACAAACCCAACCGCGGTACCGCTGTCCGTGATCGTTTCGAACCAACCCAGCTCCGCAACGCAGCCATTGGCCACCACTGCTGTTCCGGGGACGACGCCATCGGACATTGCAAACGCTCCGGCTCTGCCAAATGGTGAGCCTGCTTTTTTTTTCTTTTCCTGGCCTACAAATGGCTGCCCATATGTTCTGTCGTCCAGAATGGCTGCCATATACTTATCCAGACTGATCGCTGACACAATGTTCTCGCAGCCGCAACTTTGCTTCCTACAAATTATCCGACTCTTGATGTCCCACCCCGAATTGACTCCCCTGAGGTTCAACAGTGGATTCAGGATGTCAAAGATACTGGCATTGCAATCCCAGGATTTGCCCCTACCAATCCAGGTGCGTTCCTTGATCTATTTATAATGATCCTCGTTAAAATTTAGTCACCAGGGGGATGCCCAAATAATACGGCAGCAGTCGCCGATACATCCAGATGTTGGTGGACTTGTGGTGGTTGCACGCGTAAGACAGACATTACCGAATGCCCTACTACAATGGAGTGGGGTTTGACTTACGACGACGGCCCTTCGTTTTATACCTCTAACTTGCTTTCGTACTTGGATCAACAGAAGCTCAAGTCCACCTTCTTCGTTGTTGGTTCACGTGTGATTTCATTCCCTTCCATCTTACAAACACAATACATGGGTGGACACCAAATTGCAGTGCATACTTGGAGTCACCCTTCGCTCACTACTTTGTCTAACGAGGAAATCATTGCCGAACTCGGATGGAGCAAGAAGGTCATCAAGGATGTCCTTGGAGTTACTCCCAACATGATGCGTCCGCCTTTCGGTGACATCGAGTAAGTTCATCAGCCCCTTTCTTCTAAATTTGTCACTTCTCATCTCATCAGTGATCGTGTTCGAGCCATCTCAATTGCTATGGGACTTACGCCTGTAATGTGGACCCGCATCAGTCCTATCGCCACTTTCGATACTGGTGGTAAGCCCAGACTGAGAAGGGAAGGAATGTATGGCTGAAAGTATGATAGACTTCAATATCCATGGTGGTACTACCTCTGTTCAACAAGTCCTCCAAAACTGGAAAGATATCATTGGCAACGCTACAACAAGGAACTCGGGGTTCATCGTTCTTGAGCATGATCTCTTCGAACAGACCGTTGAGGTCGCCACTGGTTACATCCTCCCTGATGCTTTGGCCCATAACCCGCCTTTCACGATTCAGCCCGTTGTTTCTTGCCTCAACCTACCTATGGCCGACGCATACATTGAGACAAATGACAATACGACTAATTTACCCGCCATCTCTGCTGCCATTTCTGGTTCGTTAAACTTGTGAATTTGTTACTCCAGACGCTAATTTCGTATCACAGCATCGGTCGTCACTACCACCGCCCCAGCTGTAACTGGAGGATCTGGCTCAACCGGATCCGCGGGAGTCTCAGTCCGTATGGGTTCTGCGAGCCTCGTCGCTCTGCTGAGCACCGTTGCTGGGTTGGTCGTAGGTTGCGCTCTGTCCGCTCGTTTCTAGTTGCCCTCGGATACCCATCACGCTAAAAAGAAGAGTTCATTTATTATTATCCCTATGACTGCCAGATATATGGGATGTACTCACCAATACCCTTCGCCGCCAATATCCATATTACCCTTCCGAACAAACCTTTGCTGATTCGCTTTATGCAGAGGTTTGCTGGCTGGACGCTGGAGTGCCTTGGAATTTCTGGATGGACAAGCATTTACTTTTTTCAATTCACGTATTTTATCTAATACCCCACCCAACCCTCTCACCTAGTGTTTAAGGTTGGCTATCTTGAACAGAATCGTTACATACATTCAGTCTTTTAGTGTAAAACAATCTTTTCAATTTGAACACCTCCAAGTTAAACCCATCCACACCATCTAAATGCTATCTTTCGTGGTCAGAAATTTGCGTTCTCGATCTATAAAAGCTTCGCATTCCTCTCAAGTATCACAGTGACGGGTGAGCGTATGGATAGTCTATTGATATTGATATCAAGGGTAAGTTTGTACAGTAACAGCGTCCACAAAGTGCGTACTAGAAGCGGTGCAATGAAACAAAACAAAAATGAGTGCCCGCATACGAACCTAGGATACGTATAAAAAGCAAGCAATTAGAAACGTTCATGAAAAGTTCTGCACAGTAACCATATAAGTTAGCAGAAGAGGAAGTCTATAGGGTATGTGGAGACACGGAAATAGGAAACAACAGCAATAGCCCAAGGGAAAAGGGGGGAAGAAGAAAAAACATAAGGGAAGAATAAAGTATGACAACACCAGCGCCAAGGAGCTTACAAAACGCAGCATAGGTGGCGCCACATCTAGGGGGGGAATGTCTAGGTATATAACAAGGTTGAGCATGGGACAGAAGTCATGATTCATAAAGGAAAAAAAAAAAGCTTGTGCATACAGCCAAACTCTGACGATACAATCTACCACTCCGTGACAACGACGTCGTCCCTTGTGGGTTCTAGCCATCTGTGATTTTTCATATCACGCGCATGGGTGCGTTCTCGCATATCGATGGCGAGCATTGGATCCAAAAAATCGCAAAGAAGGGCAGAGTCAGCCTCGGAGAAGAGATATTTCTCAACCATGACGCGCTTGAGCGGCCATGGTTTCAAGGTTCGGATATAGCGGAGAGCACCTGTCATGTGAAAAAAAGAGATTGAACCACGTCAGCAATGTTTTTTTTAGCTCGCAAAATCACACAAAGCACCAACCTGAGTGGTCGAAAAGCTCGCGGCTATACTTGCCACCCATCTTAACTTCGAGGGGGAAGTCGCCTAGCAGTTCAATGATTTGCGCCATATGATCATCGTCCTTGGTGAAGAGCTCTCCTTGACCTTGCGGGTCAAACAGGTACTCTGCAGTCAACAACTCAAAGATCTAAGAATGAAGAAAATAAATCAAAACGTGTTCGAAGGTGAAAAGACAAGATTATGCTTACCACGCAGGCCACACTCCAGATGTCGACTCTCGCGTCCCAATCACGACGACCAAGAATAGCCTCTGGAGAGCGATACTGACGAGTTTGTATATCTTCCGTGAAATGCTTCTTGGAAGGAGTGGCATTTCCAAGATCAGCGATCTTGACGGAAATTGGAGGCGGCTGGGGTTTATCGTCGGTTGTCAGATGCGGAAGGGTCCGGGGATGGACTGAGTGAACTTCGGAGGTAAGGGGTGATGGGATCAGCGAGGATATTGGCGGTGGGTCAATTGGTGTGGGTGGTGGCGCGGCGGGGGCTGGGGACGTTGGGGTAGGAGTAACTGACGTTGATGGAATAGCACCGCCCAAGGATATAGGAGGATGTTCGACCAACCGTGACGAGCGGGATTTGATCTTGGGACGGGAATGTGAATGATGGTGCGAGGCGTCGGAACAATTACATGGTACAGGAGGCTTGTGAAGATGCATATGTGCGGAAAGTTGGGAGACTTGCTGAGGAGGAGAAACACGGACCACGGCCCGTTTCGAGGGCGAAGATGTTGGTGATGCCCGCGATGGAGCAGTTTGCGTGAGGAGGGATAGATGAAGGTTCTGGGAATTGGAAACGGTGGAGGGGGTATCTCTAGTGTCGTTACGGGTCGTAGAATCATTTGGCGAAGGTGATTCGCCAGAGAGTAGATGAGAAGTGTCATGAATCAATTTGCTAACGCCGTTCAGGGATGGTGATTTCTTGGCGATGGGAAGAGGAGTGCTGGTGGGCGAAGGCCTCACGAGAGTGGCATTTGCGGACGAGTTTTCAGAAGTCGAATTGCTGGAGCCGAGTGTGGATAGCTTGGAGAAGTCGTCTTCCCGCCCGTCAGCGCCGACAACTGCATTAACAATAATCGCAGGTGCCGGAGCGGCTGTCCCTGGATCCTTCCAGAAACCTGGGTTGGACAGACCAGAATGGGAGCGAGCATGACCACGGCCAGAATTCCGTTGTTTGCTCGTCTTGTTAGGACTGGATGTTGATTTGTAAGATGCGAAGGATGTGGAAATCTTGTCCTTCAAGTTCTCGTTGGCCCTCCATGACGTAGAGATTGCTGAGCTGAGCTCCCTCTCCAAATCGATATCTTTCTTGGCCTGCTTTGACGGCATAAGCAATCCAACCCGTCCATCGTCCTCGGAGCTCTTGCTGGGAAACGATATCTTGGGGTGTGTCCTCAACTCGGTCTCGAAGTTGCCGGTCCCCATAAACTCCATGACAACGTTACCTAACGAGTGCGAGAGTGAAGTCGGCGGCGTGCTGACGATGCTGCTTGATCCAGCCGTGGTCGATGCCAAAACCGACGAAATGGATGACGAAGATGAAGAAGTTGATGGAGAGTTAATGACTCGGGATGGAACAGCCGAGATTCCTTTGGCAGCGAACATTTGAGCAGTTTTCTGTTGGAAGGCCAGATCATTCCTAGGTGCCGAAGACGACAGTCCGCTGGGTACCTTCGGCGCACTCGAACTCAAGCTGGCTACAGTCCCACTGGAATGGGCCACGTAACCCGAGCCTGTTCTTGACATGTGCATTTGAGCGATGTAGCTTCCATTCTGACTACCACCGTTATCGGGGCGGGTGTTCATGCTGAGGCTTGAATGTCCATGGGCGCTTCTACCGGCGCTTCTGCCGGGGCTGGCCAATGGCTGCGAGTCAAAAATCGTTACCTGTCTCCGAGTTCGTTGCTGGTTAAGAGGTATTGAGACCCCAGCGCGAGTCTTCACGGGCAACGGAACGCCCACACGACGCGAAGTGGGGGATGGCGACTGTGAGAGCTCGTTGTGGATATGCTCCTCGATGTCTGGAATAGAAATTACTAAATGGAGATCAGTCTTCCTCTAAAAATGTGGACCAACGGAGAGATAAGGATAACAGTGAAATGATGATACATAGCCATGACGAGTCACTTTGTGGAGTTCAACCATGGATGTGAAAGGAAGATAGCAAGGAAGCAAAAAGTGGGAAAAACTCACAGATGTTCTCTGGTTTGATATCGGTATGAACGAGGTCACATTCGTCATGGAGGTATTCCAGCCCGAGGAGTATTTGCCTGGCTATTACTTTAACAAGAGCCCGAGGTACCCCCTTCTTCTTGTGTCTCTCTATCAACGCAAGCAAGTTCTCTCCTAGAGGTTCGAATACGATGCAGACATGGGAGGCCTCGGGTCCTTGGTGTGAAAATGAGTCAAGAAAAGAAACTATGTGTTCTCTGCCTTGATGTGTTGGGGAGAAAGCCGACACACGAGAGAGCAGCTTAATTTCGTCTCGGGCCGTTTCGGCATACCGCCCAGCAGATTTTACGACCTTGAGAGCGGAGTGGCGCTGGGTACTTGAGGGGTTGAAAGATAAGCGGTTCAGATAATAGCAAACAAACAGGGCAGACGATACGAACTGGGTGTCCTTCACAAGCCAAACGGTAGAAAAATGGCCCCAACTAGAAGAAGAGAGATGAAGTGGGAACGGGCAATGGAAGGTACAATGCACGCACCCTAGCTTTCGAATAACCCGGTATCGATTATTGTTGAAAACGTCATTGACCTTGACTGGTAGATAGCCACCGGCATTGTAATCTGCTGGGCTCTCCTCGTCCTTGCAGGATGGTTCATCGACAGGTAGGATCTTTGGGCCTGTGGGAGTCACGACGTATTGGTATTTTGCACAAGGCTGCTTCGGAGCCATCTAACAGATGGAAGGAGAAGGGGGATGAGGAGTGCCGGCTGTCACCCAGTCACAACTACCGTGACTACATACTACCTTTGTCTCTAACCCCGGCCGGCTCATCGTTCACAAAGGTACAATTACAGTGTGTACGGTCCGAGCTGCGCTGCAAGCGCTATCTCAAGCTGGTTTTCCGGTTTTCCGTTCAATGTACTGTGTATCAAAACGGGAAACCGTGAGAAAATTCGGGAATTCAAGGAATTTCTGAGCGGCAATCGAGCTGTGCGCCACACCCATTCATTCAACTTAAATATGTAGACGTACTATTATCAATTAGCACTCTTCCCTTACAGTTCCCAGTTGGACCAAGAATTTGTGAAAAAAAACTTCTTTTTTTTTTTTTCACGCTGACGCGTGTGCCCGAGAACGCCGGGCCACCACAGCATGCACCAACGGTTTCTTCTATTTATAGGGGGTATGAGATGATGGTTTTGGGTCCTCCAAAAAAGAGTAAAAATCAAGAAATATTCTAAGAAGGCAGTGGGACAAATATTCACTTGTTTGAAGTGTGCATTTTTGTCATTTGACTGATAACACAGGGGTGTGGCAGTGCAGTGAGCAGAATATACTTAGCTGTGGGCAAGGTTGTATATAAAAATTTGCACTGTAAGACACCATGTAGTCCCCTTATAGATCCAAAAACAGGTTATTTCTTGAGATTTCATTTCATACATTTTTATTTAATGCCAAGAACTGTCACTTTTGCTTGTCGTGAATCCTGGCTTCAAAAGAATAGATAAAAATTAAAATGGACTTTTAATCATCATTAGACATTCCATTCTAAATTTGGGTGCTTTGTATTTTTCCACAACGTGTTAGACACTGTTAGACAGTTCAATCGAAAGGTAAATATTCGGGGTGTAACATCTTCTACATTGTCATGATTGGTCCCGACTTCCAAAGAAAATGAGATACTGCAATAAAAAATGAGTCGCACATAGGAAAATAATTTGTAATCCATGCTGTATCCTAAAACTCACTTCACTGAGACCTTTGGTGTCCTGCCAGACTCGAAATGATGCTGCCGGAGATATAAGCGCATTAGGAAACTACTGCCAAGCAAATGCCAAGTGCAACAGCTACTAAGCACGAGATTGAGGCGACGGGACACATTTTTTTTGTTTATAAAAGTTATATATTCTTGTTCGCATAAATATACACCATTT
>Ga0307517_10007238_pt1 | contig 16239 bp, 13 predicted proteins | sample 23_EM_MG_FD_194515 | JGI IMG/M metagenome (GOLD analysis project Ga0307517, IMG submission 194515) | Populus trichocarpa ectomycorrhiza microbial communities from riparian zone in the Pacific Northwest, United States - 23_EM | ecosystem: Host-associated > Plants > Roots > Unclassified | place... | reverse complement strand
GGCGGCGGCTGTTCCTATTGTACCGAGATAAGCCTGTATGGGAATGTCCGTCGTGGGGAGAATTATTAGGTGCAGGAAAACGCCACAAATGAATAGACAAGATAGACTCACAACACCCTTATCCACAATGTGTTAACTGTATTTAACCCCCTAAATTGGGTCTTCTGAATGGGGACGGGGGAGGGGGGGGGGGGTTCCATGGCCTCTGTTAGAAAAGATCTCAAATCTCTTTTCATTCCGGCCTCGCCGACCGCGCCTGGCAAACTTACGGCAATTTACCACAATACATGCCGTAATATTGTATTCCCCCGTTATGCAAACTTACACTCAGATCACTGACTCACCCAAGTGATATATTATGCCCTCAACCCCCTCTTAAAAAAATAAAAAATAAAAACCTCCAGGGGGCTGAAAAATCTTAAAAAGAAAACATTTTCCCGTAGAGGGAACCCTTTCCAAACCATCTCAACGAAAAAGAAAGAAAAAAAGCCTAGCGCATGACCGAGGAATGAGTTTTCAAGCCCCAACCCCAGATGCGACCTTCATCGCCAGGCGCTTTCATCTCCCATACGTATCCCAAACCCCAGGGCAGCAAACACCCCATTTCCCCATTTTTTAATCCGATCCGGTGAAAGAAAAAAATATCGTACGGGCTTTTATTGCTAATGTGTACGGAGCCTTGGACGTCACCAAGTCACACAAGCCACCTCCCCCGCTTCCATTGAACCTCTATATTGCATCCGCCCTGCCGCCCCTCTCTAACCAATTTATTCCTCTCCTATCCTCCAGTGCGACCGGATTCCCATCTTCTTTGTTCCATTGGTAGAATGATTGTATGGGGGAGTGGCAACCAGCCCTCCAGTGTCACTGATGGAGAAGAGTTGTGATTATGATAAGATAAAAAAGCAGGGTGCGACTATCAATCGTGTAAGGTACGGTAACGTACCCTACCCGGCGACGTGAGTAGGGCCAGGGTTCCTGGCTTGGCACGAGACACCTTGTTTGCTCTCAAGGATTACCTGGTTTCTTGTCTTGCCTTTCTGACTCCCATCCGGCATTTCTTCGACACCCTTGTCGATTCACACCTTCACTCTCTGACCAACTCAAACACTCCCTTCCTCTGTGTCAGCAATCATTCCTCCCTTTCCCAACGAGAACAAAAGTATTAACCGACCAACAGAGTCAAACATGGAATCCGCCGATCGTACCTATGATCGCAATACCTTCATCTATGATTTCAATCACCGGGATACTCTGCTAGGAGGCCTCTGGATTGTGGAAGGCACTACCAATGCCAATCTCTACTTTATGGTGGAGATTATCTGTGTTTTGACAGACACCTTCGAGCTACGCGACAATAATGAACTGCTGGTTGAAAGGAATGGAGAACCCCTTCAACCGGGGAATTACTTCATTGCCAGTCATGGTAGGTCTCTTCTCTGCGTTCCTCGTCGGCCATCACTCACTCGAAACAGGTTCCATCACACTCACGGAAGAGGCTGCGCTACTTCGTTGCCTTTCGTTGCAGTCCGGACCTCGTATTACCTCGTTTCGCGATGCCGTACGTGAGCGTGACCGTCGATGTGTTATTACTGACAGGATTGCATACGGGGCTCCCCGTGGCAAGTGGACAGGCTTTGAAGTCGCTCATATCGTCCCTTTGGCATATGAGGGACACTGGAATAAGTCTGGTTACAGCAAATGGATCACCGTTCCACCGGCCAATGAGTCAGACGGATATATCCACTCTGTTCAAAATGGGATTTTGCTCGGTGCATGCGTCCATGCACTTTTTGATGCCTATGATGTGTCGATTAATCCGGACGTATGAGCCACTGGATCGTCAGGTTTTCATTGCTAATATTTACCTAGGATAATTACAAGTTTGTATGTTTCTCACCTGAGACTACTATCTGGTTTGACATCGCCGGTCGTCGCCTCGACGAAGCCTTCCTCAACAATCCACTTCGACCGCCTGATGAGCTTTTACGTTGGCATTTTCGTCAAGCGGTACTCGCCAATGTGAAGGGAGTTGGAGAGCCTTATTGGGAGCACGATTTCCCGGCTGGGATGGACATGATGACCGAGATCATGAACTCCCCAAGAGGTGCGGAGAGAATGGAGTTCGAGATTCTTAGCCGTCTGCATGCGGTGGAGCCTTGCGCCTGATGGAAGGTCAAACTACCAAGTCATGTATATCTAGCGCATAACAATCAACTCTCTAATTGTACAGGGGTTAAGTGCAAGTGAGGGGAAATGGTTTTCATTTTTTCCTTGGTTACTCGCCTAATGAGAGAGCCAGATGTTTTGTTATCGGTACGTTTTGGGTTCACCTCACTTTTTTCGCCCTCCAACAAAGCGCCAAGATTGGCTGTTCACACAGATGAAACCTTGGCGGGTTAAATTCCGGCTAAGTACTCGCGCGTCTTTGCCAAGAATACCTCCGCTAGCCGATACCTAGGTACTTGTGCACTAAATGTGGACTCTGACGACAGCAACAACTAGTGGCAACTTCTGTGAGCAAAGAATACTTGTACCAATCGTGCTCTTGCATACACAGTGCCAATATTCCCTTAGATCTCAATACACCACTCTGAACCCAATCAAGAATCACGACTGGTTTCTTGTTTTCTTTTACTCTTCAGAATGTGGATGTTTGGTGTATGGGTTGGGAGATGATTGTTTATTCATCATATGCAACACCTTATTGTAGAAGTAGGTATTCTTCATGTCCTGCAATCCGGACTGAGCCCAGAAAGTACTCCACTTTCGGCTAACGGAGGTATTCTTGGCAAAGACGCACGAGTACCCTATTCGCCTCACTTATTCTCACCCCCGATTACTATTCACCACTCGAACGTGTGCATTCCAAACGGCATACATGAGCAGTGTCAAGAAGTCATATTCTGGCTTGTCGGTGCTGACCCCTCTCTGTCTGAGTAAAACTTCCACCACTCTCTTATATCTATTATGAGCAACCCATGCAAGTGGTGCACTACCTGAAGAGTATCCCTCATTGATATCATAACATCCCTCGGGGATTAGTGAGCTATAACCTCAACAATTCGAAAGAACGATGCCCAGTCGAGTCCACTGAACAGAAAGTCATTATCGAAATCGGTATTCTAAGTGCACTACTTGAGCACAATGTAATTTGGTCAATATTTGGCCGTAATCCGCCTTGAATAGGTCTAGCTTAAGTGATCTCGCGCAGCCGAAAGCTCCCTTTTTGCATGCACCTGCCAGTATACCGAACAATATCCTAGGAAGGGTGTGCTTTGGGGATAAGCAGAAAACCCGGTCGGAAGGATCTTCGAGCTGATGAGAATTCAGATAGATGAGAGGTATTTCTCCTATTGCTGAGTGGGGTCTATTGAACATACCGGAATGAGCGGGAAGATATTCCTCGAGAGTAAGGTAGATCAGTAGAGCAGTCAATGCCTCCTTATCTCAAGTGATAAAGCCTTGACAACAGCTCACGAAAGTCGATATCGAAAGACGTTTCCAACATCGAAATCCATGGAGCCTCGCTGGACTGCTAGGGCATGTCTGAGTTCATCCGCTTGAAGCAGCCATTCGGCCTGTCGGATCCACATTAAAGTTGTCATCTAAAGTCTCCATTTATCCTGCGCCATTGTATGTTCGATCGTCGCACTATAAAAGTCTCCCTGCTCCAATCAATTTGTAATTTTTCTTGGCTTCTCTGGTGTGCGGGAGATGGCCGATTTGCGTGAAATTGTATCAATATATCAGGCAACTGGTAGAAACCGGGGGGTATTTCAGTTAGTGAATAATGTGAGGGATAGTTTCCCGTACCATGGTGGCTATGTATATTTCGGACATATTTTCTTAAATCTTCTCTAGGAGGGATGCCTCATGACTCTTGTCCATTGAATCTGAGGCTTCATGTTCATCTGGTCCTACTTGGGGGTATCAGATGATATTGTCTATGCTGGAGCCTAACAAATTGACGAGGATCCAGCTCATGACCGGGATCCGGCTGGTCTTGGCTATCACTCAAAAATCAGATGTATATTGAATTATGTTTATAACACTTAATCCTGCTATAGCCTTTTAAATTTGTTAGAAAGTACTTCCAAACATGGAGAATTAGGATATGTATCATACAACGAGCTATGTTAGTCTTTAGACGGTGGTAAATGCAGAGAAATATAGATATGATACGAATCAGTTGAAAAATTGAACACTATCGCTTGGCGGGCCTGATCAGACCAGTCCTGGTCGAGTTGGTTGGAATAATCCCCACCATCTAGTCGGTCTAATTTCCACCATTATGGTAGACTTGACTTTCGATTGCACTAGCCAGCCCAGTCCTGTCTTCCGCCGACCATTCAGAACCCGGGCATCCGGTGTGTTGTGGAAGCCGTGAACTCGCTCCAATAACATCTTGATCACCATCAAGCCCGTAGTCATAGCCCACTCGAGAGCTTCTCGGTGACGGCCGCCTGGTAAGTGAGTTTCCATGGATATCCTCATCCTCCAATAGTAATTGGACTACTTTCTCATACCCACTCTTGGCAGCCAGTGCAATTGGTGGGCAGCCACAGGCAGGTAGGGGGCTTGGAGCGCGGCGATTGATATCCTCTCGTGCTAGAAGCTTTACGACCAGGGCTCCGAGTGGTCAGCAGAAGACTGGACTGGACTAGCTAGTCCGGTCGAAAGTCAAGTCTAGTCTAATGGTGGAAATTAGGCCAACTCGACAGTCTGGATTATGGAAACCAACTTGACCAGGACTGCTCTGACCACGCCTGCCAAGAAATAGGATATGCCATTTTTATCACAATATATTACATTCAAATAAAGCTTTTCTTAATTAAACTTATTGTTTCCATAGATTATACTCGAGTATGGTGGAGATAGTGCCACGCTTAGATTAGGGGTGGCGAAAAGAGGTTCGCCAGTATCGAACTATTTCTGGGGCACTAAGTGCGTGATATTACATGACCAGATGCCACAATACGAGTATTCGAAGAGACTTATTCATCGGGCAATCGCATTTCCACCGCATGCTATCCTCTCCAGGATGTTCTATCAACTTGTATTCATGGGCTGTTGATTTATAACTTGACAACAGATTTTAAGATCCTACCATAGCTATACTTCTATCCTTAGCGAGTGTTGGCCTGCGTGCAATTCTGACTCTCATGGGATCTTTTATAAAGACTGGTCTGGAACCAGTCTAACCAGGACCAGACAACCCGAGTTAGTTGGGTCCAGTCATCGACATCAACAAGGACTTGCCAGCCTGGTCCTGTCTCCAAGACTTGACTGGTCGGAGTATTCGGATCCCTGTTTATGAAACCAATATGTCCATTTTCTGATGCTCAGGCGAGTGGCGTTCTGCTATTTCCGATGCCTCGAGTGTTGGGACTGATGTCCCCTCGTGCTAAAAGAAACCTGGCTATTCCCTCATGCTCATTCTCCGCAGCTGGCGAGAGTGAAGTTTGACCATGGTTGTTATCTGTTGCGTTGGGATCAATATCTTTCCTATTTAGATGTAGCTTTACTACTCTCTCATGACCCCACTCGACAGCAAACCAGAGCGGTGGTTCGCCAAATCCCAGTGTCTTCAGTGTTGGGATTGACATCCTCTCCTCCCAAAAGTAACTTCACAATTCTTGTGCCTAGCCTGCGTAGCCAATGAGTGCCTTGTACAGACATGTTTCATTTCTGCCTTCCCGCTCCAAAAGCAACCTTGTAACTCCCTCATCCCCATTTTCCACTGTCCACAAGAATGGCATTCGGCGATATTTAATATCAGAAATGTTAGGATTGTTATTTTTCCTCTGCAACAGCGTCTTTACCACTCCATCGTATCCAGAGCTCCGAATGGTTGGCGGAAGACTGGACCGGGCTAGCTAGTCCAGTCGAAAGTCAAGTCTAGTCTAATGGTGGAAATTAGACCGACTGGACAGTCAGGATTATTGAAACCGACTCGACAAGGACTAGTCCGACCAGGCCCGCCAAGCAATAGGATATGCTATTTTTATCACAAGATATTACTTTCAAATAAACCTTTTCTGAATAAAACTTATTGTTTCCATGGATCATACGGTTGCGACAGTTCATCGCTTTGATTAGCGGTGGCAGAAAAAGGTTCTCAAGTATCGAACCATTTTTGGTGCATTAAGTGAGTGATATTACATGACCACGTGCTACAATACGGGTATTCAATGCGACTTATCCAGTGGGTAATTGCATTTCCACAACATGCTATCCTCAGGATGATCTATCAACCGGTATTGGGGGCCTGTTGTTTGAACCATGGCAAGCGGCTTTAAAATCCTACTATAGCCATAGATCTATTCTTAGTGAGTGTTGGCCTGGGTGCCATTCTGACTCTCATGCAATCTTTTATAAAGACTGGTCTGGGACTAGGCCAAACCGGACCGGACCACCCAAGTTAGTCGGGTCCAGTCATCCACATCAACCAGGAGGGGCCTGTCTGGTCCTGCCTCCAAGACTTGACCGGTCAGACTATTCGGAACCCTGATCGTATCCCATCTTGCCAGGCATGAGTGTCGCGTTCGCCCTTATTGTGTGTCTGCAATGTTGGTATTTATATCTTCCCTTTCCAATAGCAAAAACAAGTACTCTTGTATTGCCACTCCTAGCAGCCGATGAGAGTGGTGTTCGTCGAAACCTTTTGTCTGCCGCATTGGGATTAATATCCTCCCGCTCCAAGAGCCATTTTGCCACTCCCTCATGTCCACCCTTGGCCCCCCACCAGAGCGGTATTCCGCCATATTTCATGTCTTCTCCATCGGCCTTCGCATCCCCCAGCTGTAACAGCAACTTCATGACATTCTCATCACCTCTTTGTTCTGCCCTGCAAAATGCTCTTCTACCCCCGGTAACGGTTGCGGTAACATCCATCCTCTCGTTGTAAATGATGTGGCAGCCGTCTCTATAGTAGAAAAGTCTCTCTCTACCGCAGTGTTCCCAACCGTCCGGGGGCCCGGCGGGGCCCCGCGGGGGGGCTACCAAGAGCCCCGGACGGGACGAGACCGCTATCTGTAGTTCGTCCGGGGCGGCCTAAGCGAAGGACGGCCGTCTTTGGGGAGGACGGCGGGCCCTACGGGGTGAGATATTTGTGTTCAGGGTAGGGGGTGGACGGGTGGGGGACGGCCAGGAAGGGGTGAGGCCAGCAGGGGACGGCAAAGGACCGCCGGGGACTGTAAGAGTGATGGTTAATGATGTCAAAATAATTCGTTTGGAGGTGTATGATTTCGGCTTGGCTGGTGCAGGAGGTCCAAGCGCTGCTACTATAGTCCCCTATAGTCCGTCAGGTCGTCACCTTCCCGGGCGTAGTCCATCCTAACACCCCCAAAAAGACAGACTATGAGCCGTAGCCGGTCTCGTCCTCCCCTGAAGACGGACAGACTAGACGGTTGGGAACGCTGCTCTACCATGCCTTGTGAAGCCTCTATAGCCAGCCCTGTTCCTCTAACCTTGCCTCAACCGAGACCTAGTCTTTTGGTAGGCTAGTAACAGCACCCAGGATGGTAAAGGCTTATCGAATTAAACTAGAAGCCCTAGTGCTAGAGGACGCACACTCTCTGCCTTCTCCGTTATGCGCTTCGTCAAGTAGTTCGAAGCAGGTTTAGCGAGGGGCGCTGTCATTGGGGTTTGAGCAAGAGCTGGAGGAACGTTCACTAAAACAGCAGAAATTGAGGCACACCGGGAAAGCTTCAGCTATTAGCTTGTGCGGGCTTTGGAATAGGGTTGGATTACCGGACAAATTCTCCAGAAGACCAAAGCGAACTCCGCTGCAGGAATTAGAATGCGGCGTGACTTCGTGGAAAGAATAGCACCGTAGGGAGAAGAAGCCTAGGATAGCGGAGGAGGAACAGACGCTGCAGGTAAAATAGAATATTAGGGGGCGTAAGAGACAGGGGAGGAGGAAGGAAGCAATGCAGAGATCACTCTTACATATTCCGGTAAGAAACCACTCACACCAACCAGGCCACCCAAATGGGGTTAGAGTAGAATACAATCCCTTCGTCTAAGTTAGCGGATCGCCACTTCCATGACAACGACCTTTAGGTGAGCGCGATGCGTATAAGTGCATACCTATGTTCTCATCGTATATTCGGAACCAGGTAACTATTAGGAGTGTTCCGGAACTAGTAGAAATGGGATAAAATTATATTAGCGATCTCATACACAATCGTAAAACCGAATCCAGATAAATAGCAATAATTACAAGAACAATGATGGCCATCGTGGTGAGACAAATGAACTAAAGTTGAGGTAACAAGAATTGTTGGCTCAAAGGCAGTATAAAAACCAGTGATTTAGGAAGGGCAAAAAATTACAGGCAAAACAATGGTAGAACTGAAGACTAACTGTGCTTGGAGCATGATAATCATGAGAGCTGAAGGCTAGCTGGGAGCAAGGAGAGAAGGAAAAGAGTTGGAGAGATTTAAGGTATTAGGGAATGGGAGTACAAGATAGGTAGAGTTTGTTACGGGGCGAACGGGGCCCCGAAAAACGTGGGCCCCTGGCCCTTTTCCCCGCCCTGCCCCACTCAACTGACTGGGGCGGGGTGTCTTTTTCGGCATTCCCTGCCCATGTCCCCGCTCAGGCCCCCACCCCGCCCATACCCCAGATGGGTCCCTGTTAAAAATGTGTGGTGACAAATGGGGCCCATCCAGGGAATGAATGCGGGTGGGCCCAAGACCAGAGCGGGGAGGGGATTACCCGAAGGATGCCCCCCCCCCCGGCCCAGTGTAACGGTGGCATCTGGCGAATGAAGACGTGCCCCGCACCACCCCGTAACGAACACTAAAGATAGGTATGCTAGGGAGGGGCTTTTTGGAAAAGTTGGCTGACCGTGGGCAGGGGGGTGGGATGAAAGGCCGATAGGGAGTGGGATAGATGCAAGGAGATTATTTCCGTTTATATTACACATGAATGGGAAATGCGCCAGACTCGATTCAACCTTACCCGTCAACCCAAAGAACTCACTTAACACCACGCTCATATATTCCTTACTCAACTTTAATACTGCTTGTTTGTAGTTTTTCTCGCCTCTCAACTCCATCTGTAGCTACAATAATCAATCGGGATAAGCATAGGAGCCTAGTTTGTGTCCCCTTTTTGAACCCCCTTTTTCAGAATGGTGCCCATACTAGTCCCCAATTCCGAATACACGATGAAAATACAAGTAGTGAACAATGCAGTTAGCCATTCCGGCAGCCACTCAGGTTGAACATGGTTGACCTTACTCTTGTTTCCGCCTCGAGAATAGGCACCTCTTTTGGAATAGCCACCACGAACCCATAAAAGGTACTCACATCACTGGATTGCTCTGTCACTTCCAATTATGGAATCGCTCATCCTCGGATATTTTTGCCAATAAAATTTGTTGGGAAGCAATAGTTACGTCCAAGCTCAGAAATCTTAGTACCCCAAGAACCAAGACTACCTTACCTTTCAGACTCTGGCAAGGCAACTTGAGAAAGCAGCCAACTGTATGACCAATGGGCCAAAAATCACCTGTGCAAGAGAGTTCATGATACCACAGGGTCTTGGGTCTGATAGTCATATTCCCCCTCTAAAGAGACTCAAGATGTGGTTTTAGCCCTCAATTGGCATTCGGGACTTAATAGATGTATCATCTATAGCGGAAATAATTGTTTTAATGGATAGTATCCCAAATTTACTTCATGAGCTTCCTCAGATCCTCAAGCTCATATAATACATGTAGCTAGAGTCATGGTCCCGTTTTGGTACTGGCTTTGGTCTCCTGCGGGTGGTGTGCCTCTACTTATCAAACTGGGCATCACACCTGCCCTACTGCCACCTGTCGTGTACGTGGCCGCCCCTGCAACTATACCTCTCTTACGGGCAGGTGTGTGAATTGTAAAAGGCCCCCAGGAAGCCAACTCTACGTTGTGTCCCTCCCGCCCTAAGAAGTCCCCTGAGAAGGAATTGGAAGGAGATGAGGACGACATGCCTGATACAGGATGACTGTGGTTTCAATTATGGTTGTTGAGTAAGCCTGTATTAGTTTACATTTTATTTGTCGCTTGGTGGTGGAGGTTTCTTTTGTTTTATTAAGGTTTTTCGGGCCATACTTTAGGGTGCTTGCCAGAGTTTTCCTCTAATTAGTTACAAAATAAACTCACCTGATTTTACAAAAACAAAAAGTTGTAGTCTTGTTTTAAGGCGTCTTTTCCCATTCCACTAATGATGCTGATAATTTGATGGATTTTTTTAACTAGAATATCCGAGGATGAGCGATTCTATAATTGGAAGTGGCAGATCAATCCGGCGACGTGACTATACTCGTAATGTCCTGACGTTTGTGAACACAACTGCTATTGCATGATGCCACGATCAGGGCAAAAAAGCTGAATTTTGGCGGTATGCAATAGCAGTTGTGTTCACAAACGTCAGGATATTACGAGTACTCGTGTGCCCGTTCTGCCTATAGGACCGGAATCCCCTTCTCAGTACTCACCCGTCTTTGCCAAGAATACCTCCGTGACCCGAATATTTGGTGCAATAATGGCTGGCTGAGGTATTCTTGACAAAGACGAGCGAGTAATGACTAAGTACAGTCGCACCGGATAGCCAAAATTAGGAGTTGACCATCCGGGACAGTGAAACATCCGGGAGAGTGAAATAGTTGATAAAAATGGTGTTTGAAAAAACTGAAAAGCGAGTGTCAATTCTCCTAAGCCAAAGAAACTCCATTACAAGGTTACAAATGTAGATTAAGTAAGGAAAAGTACAGAGAGGACTATAAGAGAAAACTAGAGAAGTAATATGGACGACCATTCCCAACCGCTTGTTTTCCGAAAAGATGATTTCCACTACGGGAGGCTTTGGTGATAGTTCCGCTTCCCTTGCCGCTGGGGGTGGCATCTCCCCGGGTGACAATTGGGGCGCCGGGGTTTGAGGAAGGGGAGGTGGGTGTGGAATAAAGAACTCGAGCTGTGGAAAGCAGAAAGATTGGTGGATGGGTGTTGTCGTGAAGGTAGGCGGAGGTGTATATATGCTGGAGACCCCTCGTGTGTGCGCTATGACCCGGCCATTGTGGTGGCCAGGCAACTGGCTATACCTTAATCCGCCGACCACCGAAACCCATCCTGAGCTCCTGATCCAAGGTGAATTCCGATGCTTTGCCCAATTGGCATCGCGTTCCCCGAGCCGATCATATAATTGTGTAGTTATAAATTCCCGCTATTGCACATGAGGTTTAGATAGGGGTAGAGTTGGAAACAAAAGGCCGGGGAGATCAGTGAATGGAGAGAATTTAAGAAACCCCCCAATATCAAACTTGAATAGAAGTATTTTATCTCAAATGATCAAGTCAGATTATCGACTAACCCACCCGATGCCACCAGCCAGACTTGCATAACGTACTTTACGGCCATGTGGCTCATCACAGGGGTCCGGCTCACCCATAGCAACCATTGGAAAATCAAATCTACATTTGATTATCACAACAAATAAATGAGATATGTACCACCCTGAGAATCAGGCCACAGGTACTTTGAAATATAGAGAATCTGAAAATCTAGTTTTTATTTTCTGGTGATAAATTGTTATTCTGATATAGTGGTTTAAAGATTGCCTATTTTATTTATAAAGTGTGGTTTTTCATAAGCATAACAAAATCGAAAACCCTGGAAAAATTACATAATAAAATAGATAGAAGGATAGTATAAGTCTTAGATATTCAGAATAATGAGGTTTTAATTTTCTTGATAATCATTTGTGAAAGCCACAGCGATTAAAAAGAGGTAGAAAATACATGCAAATTACATACAAATTGGATCAATTTTACCATGGAATATCTATATACGTAGTTGGCCTATGAACTCAATATCTTGGAATAACCTTTATTATGACATCTGAAGTTACTATATAAAGTTTGAAGTCAGATAAATATCGCCTTCTATATTTCATACAGGTTCTTAAAGATTATTGCGATTTCACTAAAAAACTGTATGTTAATTATGAACTCAGTGAAATAAAATTGTTGGGCTCACTACAAGTCAATTACCAATAAGATCAGATTTAGTAGACTAGAGTAGACAGTATGGTGCATAGTTTGGAGTGTATATTAATTATAATAAGTAGTAGAAAGAGAATTATTGATTGTAACTAAAAGCTATTAATATAGAATCTAATCAACAGCTATTATTGATCCTAGCTCTAAACACTGCTGCTAGACTCCCTAGAACCTATAACTTAATCTAATAAGTCAGTGTTTGTTTAAATAAGTTATTATAGCAAAATAAATATACGATAAGAATTTATTCAAACCGTTTGATAGTTTGATAATGATCAATGCACAAAGTATGTAAAACTTTTTCGTTTACCTTGAAAATTTGTATACCATCTAGGATATGATAGTCAAAGGGATTCTAAGATATTGAGTTCATAGGCCAACTACGTATGTAGATATTGCATGGTAAAATTGATCCAATTTGGATGAAATTTGCACGTATTTTCTACCTCTTTTTTAATCACTGCGGCTTTCAAAAATGATTATCAAGAAAATTAAAACCTAGTTATTCTGAATATCTAAGACTTATACTATCCTTCTATCTATTTTATTATGTAATTCTTCCAGGGTTTTCAATTTTGTTATGCTTATGAAAAACCACACTTTATAAATAAAATAGGCAATCTTTAAACCACTATATCAGAATAACAATTTATCACCAGAAAATAAAAACTAGATTTTCAGATTCTCTATATTTCAAAGTACCTGTGGCTTGATTCTCAGGTTGGTATCTCATTTATTTGCTGTGATAATCAAATGTAGATTTGATTTTCCAATGGTTGCTATGGGTGAGCCGGATCCCTGTGATGAGCCACATCCCCGTAAAGTACGTTACAGAAGCAAAAGCGAAAAACAACACAGAAAGTTGGCCTAACACCGCTGCAGAAACATGAACCCCACCACCCACTTCAGGCAGTTGGGATTTACAGTAGGGGGACAAAAGGATTCTTCCGATATGTGTTTTTGGGCCAAATTGGACATTTTCAAAGCGACAATTCCCATCACTGTATGCATGGAAGGACTTTAAATATTCCCTCCAGCTAGATAATCACAATCTATTGAAAGTTCTAGAAGTAGTACTACAAGGAATGAAAGTTGCTTCTATTGTTTATGATTGCATCAGCCTGTGTGAAAGTGACCTAGATTATTGTAGCGTGCTCCAAAGCAAAAGGTACATGACAATCAAATCCCTTCTACTTAAACAACAATTTCTCCATCCATTGGTGATATTTAAGAGTTTGGTAACATTGTTTTGTTATCTACGGATTTTCTAATACACAGGCAAAGTCTGGTAAGTTCTGATAAAAATTGTGGCCAGGAGAAGGGTGGCGAAATCCGTTCCTGTTGGTGTAAAATGGGCATTGGACGCATCCTTTTGTCCTAGTACTTTAAGATTTAAACAATAAGATTGAGAGAATATCAATAACACAACATTCATTTTCTATATGAATAGGAGTTAGAGGTATCTAAATGCTCATCAGGTCCAAAAACATCCAAAATCGGAAAGGTTGAGGTGTATTTCTATGTAGCTTGCACAAATGGGGCAAAATTGTCTGGGACAAAGAATGCGGGAGAGTGAGGTTCATGACAACGGGATGCACCTGTATTTCCACCCGCTGACTGCAATAACCTATAGTACACCAATTTAAATCACTGGAAATGTCAGAAATTGGGGAGATAAACTCAGCACTAGAGTTCGTTACGGGGCGGACGGGGCCCTGAAAAACGCGGGCCCCCGGCCCTTTTCCCCGCCCCGCCCCACTCAACGCACTGGGGCGGGGTGTCTTTTTCGGCATTCCGTGCCCCTGTCCCCGCTCAGGCCCCCGCCCCACCCATACCCCAGACGGGTCCCCGTTTAAAATAGGTGGTAACAAACGGGGCCCCGTCCAGGGAATGATTGCGGGTGGGCCCCGGACGGGGGCAGGGCGGGGATTACCCGAAACATACCCCCCCGGCCCCGTGTAAGGGTGGGGTCTGGCGAGTGAAAACCCGCCCCGCCCCGCCCCGTAACGAACACTACTCAGCACCAGGGTTTGTTCCGAAAGTCTGTCTCGAACCCTGATACACCAGAGACTGTAGTACACAGAATGGCCTCAAATGTAAATTCTAGTTTTGTGCACACTCCATATCTCTGTATGGTTCCGGCCGTCTATACTGTCAACCAAATGTTTTCCAACGGGGGACGTCTTGGCATTCAGAAAGTGTAGATAAGTTCAATTCTCCAACCCGACATAGTAATTTTTGATATGTTCTGTTGCTTGGAAATTATTATAGAAACCATGAACTTGGCAGGAGTCGAACATGTCCACCTAATTTTTTATGCCATGGCGTCCCCCGGAGCAAAACATTTGGTTGACAGTATAAACCGCCGGAACCATACCTCACATAACATGATTTATAAGGAACCCGATCAGGACCGGGATCCGGATCACCCATAGCAACCACTGAAAAATCAAACTTACATTCCATTATCTCAATGAATAACAGAGCTAGTAGTTTGAAGGTCTGGTTACAAGTACCTTAAAATATAGAGAATCCGAAAATCTAGTTTTTACTTTCTGCTAATGAATTATTACTTTGGTACAATGGTTTTAGGATAGTGTATTTCAGAAAAGAACAATACTCTTTCCAAGCGATATAGGGTTGAAACCCCTCCATCGAGGACATTTTAAAATAGATAGACGCATAGTATAAGTCTTATATATTAAGATTAATCTAGTTTTAATTTAATTTATAATTATTTTTCCAAGCAATAATTGTTAAAAGAGAGATTGAAAACTACAGATAAACTACATACAAATTGGGTCAATTTTACCATGTAATATCTACATATATAGTTGGCCAATAAACTCCATTCTTTGTAATACTCTTTATTATAACATCTTAACTAAGTATACAAAGTTTCAAGTTAAATAAACAAGTTTTGCATAATCCATACCTTGATTATTATCAAACGAATAAATACTATAGATAAATCACTTTACTACTATCAAATTGCAATTGTGAATTATTTGAACCAATATTCAGTTATGAGATTATTCTAAAGAGTCTTAGAAGTCAGGCTGTATATCGCAGAGCTTGCCAAAATAATTGTTTCTTATTAGATTATATATTTATTGCATTTGGTTAAATATAACAAATTCTCTTCCAACTATGATACTTAATATAATTAAATATACCTGTTTGGCAAATATATAGACTATCTAACATGGTTTCCTTATATCTATGAATTTATAGATTGACTTCTAGTAAACGCAAAAATTGTATTGGATTGATTTGCAAATTAGGGAAAGGTTTATCAGGTATAACATATTATTAGTGATATTATAGAGTGTAACAGATATCAGAGGCATGTTTGTCTAACCAAACTTGGAACATTTGCTTAGGATATCATAGGCAAGGGTATTCCAAAGAATGAAGTTTCTGTTTTTTATTATCTTTTATTTTTATAATCATGTATTCGTTGTTAAGGTACAAGAAACTACATGGAGCGCTAGCTATGGCAGAAACAAAACCACAAAACAATCCAACGGCCCGCTTCACCTCGTCATCGGACAAACAAATACCCCCCACCCGTAGGCAAGCAATCAAACATGAAGACCAAAACCGTACTCCCAAGACCCTATGGTATGGGCCCAACCGCACACCAGCCACCAGCCTAAACTAAGGGGAAGGAAAGCATAGGAAAGCCAAACACGAAGAAAACCAACATAAATACGTACAGGAGCAAAGAAACCCTTCAGCAGGCTCCCCAAAACAAAAGAAAAGAATCTTACGGCCCAGGTCCGACGGAGCGGAGAGGATATAACTACTGTTGCCTGTTGCCTAAGGGAATTCCCCGAAGCTAACGGCTTAGGGGCAAGACGTGTCACGGGCGGACCGCCCGGAAATCGACGCGCACCAAACTTTAGGAACATCCAAGGAGATTGTGCAATACCATGGAATACCGTAACCAGCCAGAGTTGCGACCGTAGAGTAAATTGCGTAGCGGGTGAAGAAGGCGAGGGGAGCCACCCGGCGAGGAGAGCCACTCAGCAGTGGGGATGCCAGCCACTACGGATAGACCTCTGTAACATGTGTACATGTTCCGGTAACGGTACACAGGAGCGGGCAGTGCAGGATCTCCTATGTTTAGTTGATTTATATTTGGTTTATTTGATTTGATTTCAGCTCCGCCACTGTCTCTGAGTCAG